>OGRH01000315.1_pt1 | contig 40941 bp, 28 predicted proteins | sample 1553461 | NCBI WGS metagenome assembly OGRH01 (sample SAMEA2580092, study PRJEB22360) | human gut metagenome | biome: human gut; feature: human-associated habitat; material: faeces | place: Denmark | collected 2008/2010
CATAAATTTAATATAATCAATTGTATTAGAATTACATATGTTATATATATGTTATTAGATGTTTTAATTCCAGCTACTGCCCAGCCATATATGATTAAAAGATTGGGAGTAGAAGACGGAATATCTAGTAATTATGTAGTTGGAATCACCCAGGATCAACAAGGTTGTATGTGGATCGCAACCGAAGACGGATTAAATAAATTTGATGGTAATCATTTCACCGTATATACAAAACACACCTCTGGCCTGACCAGTAATGAACTAAATACCGTATTGGCCGATCCCAATGAAAATATTATCTGGATTGCAACTCAACGCAACGGATTATGTGCATTTAACTGTGATCAAGAAACATTTACCTCCTATATAGCTGAAAAGTCACAATTACAAACAAATGACATTACTGACTTGTCTTATGCCTCAGATGGAGGAATATGGATAACCCACTATCATGTCGGCATAGAACATTATAACCCCCGAACCAAAAAATTCACAGCCTATAGAAATGATGAAATACAAGGGTTACCGATTCCCAACTGGACTTCTTGTGAAGACAGAACAGGGCATTTATATATTGGACATGCCTTCAATGGATTAAGCATCTTATCATTAAAAGACAAGACTGTTAAAAATTATATACCTGATCCCAAGGATCCCAACAGTCTGCCCGGACAAGAAGTTCGAGCCATTTGCATAGACAAGAATGACAATGTATGGATCGGAACAAACGCAGGACTTGCCCTCTTTAATCCTACCACTGAAAAATTTACAGTATTCAAACATAATCCCAATGATGACAATTCACTATTATCCAATTCTATATACGATATCAAACAGATGAAAGACGGGAAGATATGGATATGTACCAACATGGGAGGAGTAAGTATATTAGATTTACAACATAACGCCTTTATTTCTGCAGAGGAAATAGATTTTCAAAATATAAAGGCCACCAATGACAATTATGGGCTATCTTCACCTAATGCACGATGTGCCTATCAAGATTGTTATGGTAATATATGGATAGGAAACTATCGGGGAGGTATCGATTTCATTAGTCATACCCAACCCATGTTCAATATTCTACCTTATACAATAGAAACAGCAAAAGGACTAAGCTACAAACAAGTGTGGGGAATGTGGGCTACAGACAATCAAGTATGGCTAGGAAGTGAAGATGAATTGGGATTATTTATAAATGGAAAGAAAATAAAGACATATGATCTTTACTCGCATGAACTTGTGTACAACACGCATATCAATACCATTTATGAAGACAGACAGAAACGTCTATGGCTTGGAACTTACAAAAACGGAATACTGCTCTATAAACCAGATAAACAAGAAATTGTTCACATATCCTCTAGTCTATTCAACAATCTAGATGTCAGATGCTTTTATGAAGATCAGAACGGAAAAATGTGGATTGGGACTGAAACCGGAATCTATTCCTGTACAAATGAAGTACTCGTAAAGGAAGAAGAAATACAAAAACAATTACCAGACATCATGGTACATTCTCTTTTGCGTGACAAAGAGGGGAAATTATGGGTAGGTACTTTCGGCAAAGGCATCTCTATCTTTGATGTAAACAATAAGCTACTATGGAATTTCGTTATTGAAAACGGCTTCTGCTCCAATGCTGTGAATCACATGATAAAAGATTCAGAAGAGCAAATATGGGTTGCGACCCGCGAAGGACTAGCCGTATTCAAAAATACCAGCCAACCAAACAGATACAAAATCTTTAAAGAAAAGGAAGGTTTAGAAAACAGTCATATACGTGCTATTTGCGAAGATTTGGAAAAAAGAATTTGGATAAGTAGTAATGACGGCATCTCCTGTTTAGATCCAAAACAAAACCTATTTTATAATTATAATCATCACGACGGAGTTCCGATGGGTGATTTCATGAACGGCTCCACTTGTATGACTCACAATGGAATTATCTATTTCGGCTCTCAAAATGGAGCATGTTTCTTTAACCCCAAAGAACTATCTTCTATCCGCCAAGTTTCCCCTGTTAAAATCACCCAATTCTGCAAATACAATAAAAAAACAGAAAGTAAAGATGCTGAAATTTCAATTCCATTCAAAAAGGGAGTAGTCCATTTACCTTATAATCAGAATAGTTTTCGCATTACATTTAATGTATTAGACTACACACAAAGTCCACAGGTAGAATTCACTTATATGCTAGAAGGTCTTGAAAACAGATGGTATGACACACAAGGAGAAAATCAAGTAATTTTTCGTAATATACCTCCAGGTAAATATAACTTCAAAGTGAGAACACGCATCCGTAATCAAGAATGGGACAAAGAAATCGCCTCATTGAATATCTTTATTGCTCCTCCCCTTTGGCTTACCTGGTATGCCAAATTGGGTTATGTCATATTGTTTATCTTCGCATTATATGCATTGCTCCGTTTTTATAAACGTAAACTGGACTTAGAGAGTTCACTGGAAGTGGAGCGCAAGCAAAGTCTGAACAAACAAGAACTGAATGAAGAACGCCTGCGCTTCTACACCAACATCACCCATGAACTGCGTACTCCGCTCACGCTGATTCTAGGTCCATTGGAAGACCTGTTGAGTGATGCTACCTTATCTCCCAAACACGCCAACAAAATCAGCATCATTCATGATAGCGCCACCCGTCTGCTGAATCTGATAAACCGCATACTGGAATTCCGCAAGACCGAGACCCAGAACCGTAAATTATCTGTAGCCAAGGGAGATCTGGGACAATTGGTACAGGAAGTGGGATTACGTTACAAAGAGTTGAATCCCAATAACAAAGTAAATTATCATATTCATATCGAAACAGAAGATACGGAAATCTTCTATGACGCGGACATGATCACCATCATACTGGACAACCTGATGAGCAATGCCGCCAAATATACTTCCGAGGGAGATATCACCTTATCACTCCGTTCAGTAGAAGAGAACCAGATAAAATACACGGAAATCAGTGTCAGTGATACCGGTCATGGCATTGACGCCGAAGCGTTACCACACATTTTCGACCGCTATTATCAGGCAAAAAGCAAATATCAGGCATCGGGTTCGGGAATCGGGCTCGCTCTGGTCAAAGGTTTGAGCGAATTGCACGAAGGAATCCTGAAAGTAGAAAGCACAGTAGATACGGGAACCACATTCACACTGCGTCTGCTCACCGAGAATACGTATCCCAACGCTATCCATGCCCAACATGATATGGAAAAGAAGCCGATGGATGCAGAGGAAACCACCATTACCGATACACCAACCGAGAATCATCCCATTGTACTGGTGGTAGAAAACAATACAGACATACGGGAATATATCCGGAGTTCTTTTACTGAACTCTATGAAGTAATCACTGCCAAGGATGGTAAAGAAGGCTGGGAACTGGCACAGGCACGAATTCCCAACATCATTGTCAGTGATATCATGATGCCGGTCATGGACGGTATCGAACTTTGCAAGCGAATAAAAGAGGATATGCGCACCAGCCATATCCCTGTAATCTTACTGACGGCTAAAGATTCTTTACAAGACAAGGAAGAAGGATATGCATCCGGAGCAGATTCCTATCTTACCAAACCGTTCAGTGCCAAGCTGTTGCACAGTCGCATCAACAATCTGTTGGAAACCCGTAAGAAAATAGCCTCTTTGCTGGCACTGGCCGATATACAGCCCAAACAGGAAAGTGCCGTGAGTTCGTTAAACAAACTGGATAATGAATTCTTGCAGAAAATCACGCAAATAATCGAAGAGAATCTGGAAATGGAAAAGATGGATATCGCTTTCATTGCCGACAAGATGTGCATGAGTCACTCTACCCTTTACCGCAAGATAAAAGGACTGACAGATATGTCCGCCAACGAATTTATCCGTAAGGTAAAAATGCGCAAGGGAGTGGAACTGCTGATGTCCGGACAATATACTATTTCAGAAATAGCCTATATGATAGGATTCAGCAGTGTGGCCTATTTCCGCCAATGTTTCAAGGACGAATACGGAATGTCGCCTTCGGATTATGTGAAACAGAAACAGTAGACTCCCTGGCGGATTCTGATCATTGCTTGGTATCATCCTGAGCAGTTCTTCTTTAGAGTTTTATATTTCTGCTACCACCCTTCCTGCTGAAATGCCGATGAAAAGTGGTAGCAGTGGAGCAACAATATAAAGCTCGTTTGTTGTAGAACTCTTGGATCAAGTTATAACTGTCACAATCGAATTCAAGTCCAGCCTGAACATTCTGTTTCTATTTTTCTTCCAAAGAAAGCAGTATCCCGATCACTTCCGCATAATTCTTTCTACCGGAAGGAATGTTGTTACCCTTTAAAAACAGGTTATAAATTTTATTCTGCACTTCACCCAACAGGGTACTATAACGCTCATGCCAATACATACGTTTATATTCATAATCCTTCACCACTTCGGGACGGATCGTCTTAATCCATTCACGGAATTCCTCTTCCGTCAACACAGAAGATGCATTGACCAGCACATAGGGCAACAGACCGAAATAGGCACTATAACGCACCGCCGGCCGCTTTGAAGAGCGACAAACCCTGTAAGCCCAATAATTCGCTTCCGCCTCATTACTTACCCCCAACAGGTGAGACAGTTCATGGGCATACGTAAATGGCAATTGTACAGGAAGCAATTCTTCATTCAATTGCGACTCCGCAAAAAAAGGTCCCATATATCCCAATACCCCCACACCCGAATAAAACGGATTGAACCACACCTGCTTGGGATGCTGATAATCCCGGGGAAGAGCCAAACCATACATAGACGGAACCTGCCGGTAAATCTCCTTTATCTCCTGCCGCATCCTTTCAGGGTCCGTTTTCACCTCAGCCGTATAGGACTGATTCAGACTATCTGTATAGGAAGCAAGGAAACGATGGAAAGCCTGTTCATCGTAACCGGCAGGCTCCACCTCCATCCGCCGGTAAATATCGTAACGGAAATAATTCAAGCCCCATCCCAGATAAAACCAGATATAGACCCATGCCAGCAACTCCACTTCCCTGCCCACAATAAATCTCCAGCTTTTCTTCTTCCGGCGTTTAAGAAAAGGATAAATAATCATCCATAAAATGATTACGACCACCAGCGCCTCCTCCAAGGAAAAAGGGAAAACAGAAGCTATAGCGGACAACGCCGCCGACAGCCACGGATAGATATGACGGGCATACCCTTCGGCCATGACGGGAAAAAAACGGCAAAGTACAATGCACAGAAGAAGCAATGCAAGTACTATATATCTCAGAATAGGGAGAAGTTTTGTTTTCATGGATGCAAAGCTACTATCTTTTTGCCATTTTCAGATACAGATGACACAAAGCTTTTATTTTTTAAACACGAACAACGCAGATGATACGGATAAGTATAAAAACAACTTCGTATCATCTGCGGCGTTCGGATTTAAAAGCAATCAGAATAAATCCCAAGTGCGTATATCATCACTCCAGTGATGGTCTTTCGGGAAAGGCTGTCCGCCCCATGCCTTGGCTTGTGTGCAAGGTTGTGCGGCATCTGTCCAGAACGGATGTGCGGCAGGAAGCCCCAGCGGAAGGAACGCCAATGATGTCATATAAAGACTGCCGTTATTGGTGTACCAATCCGCCACATTGGGCTGACGGCCTGCAAAACCGATGGTCAGGAAGCCCGCCTCATTGAAGTTCTCGGTGTTGTCATACATCCGGTGCATCACAGAAGTCAGTGCGGCACGCGCCTGTCCGTTGCTCACCCCTTCGGGCAACTGCTGATACCAAGCCATCAGCGCCAAGGGTTGCATAGTGGCCAAACGGTAAGGAATGGAACGGCCGAATACCGGGAAAGTACCCTCAGGAGAAATCAAGCGTTCCAGTACAAGGCTGAATTTCCTGGCACGTTTCAAGGCGCGGTCATAATATTTTTTATAATGAATACGAGTGTATTTCCCTGCATCCTTCATGCCCTGCAACGTTTCCAGATACATGGGATGGAAGACATAACTGCTATAATAGTCGAAAGCGAAAGAAGGGCCGTCCGCATACCAGCCATCTCCCGTGTACCATTCCTCCACCTTGCGGATAGCCGAATTGATACGATATTCGTCACATTCCGCTCCTGCCTTTGCCAGGAAACTCTCGATGGTAGAAGAAAACAGCAGCCAGTTGGTGTAAGGCGGGTCCACACGGCGCAACTGGGTAAATTCTTCAAAATAACGTTTCTTGGTTGTATCATCCAAAGGCATCCAAAGCTGGTCGTAAGCACGCAGAAAACTTTCGGCCACGTATGCCGCATCCACCAAGGCCTGTCCGTGTCCTCTCCACAACAGATAGTCGGGATTGGCAGGGTCCACCGCATTGGCATAGCTTTTCAATGCCCATTCACGGAGTTGCTTACGCATCTGTCCTTCTTCCGTATCATCATCGGGAAGTGTCAACCAGGGAGCGACACCTGCCATAAGGCGTCCGAAGGTTTCCATATAAGTCACCCCTTTGTTACGTCCATCCCAATTAGGGCTCACCTCTACCAGCATATTCTTTTTCAGATTACCTTCCGCCATATTGCTCAGTACGGGAGCTGCCATCTTATAAAGCAGATTGCACCAGTAGGCGCGATCCTGATTTTCAGGAGCTTCCAGATAACGGACATATTCACAAGCAGCCAACAGAAAAGCACCTACCCCGAAATTAGCTTCAGAATCAGCATCGACTACTTGTCCCGGAATGGCCTTCTCACCAATCGGCTGTACGTAACCAATCTTACCATTCTTCTGCAAAGCAGTCTTTGCCAAATAGTTCCATGCTTTATCTATCACCGGTTTATACACTGCCTCATCCAGATAGCCATTATTGATTCCCCAAAGGAAACCGTAAGTAAAGAAAGCCGTTCCGCTGGTTTCCGGTCCGGGAGCATGAGTGGGATCCATCATGCTACGGGTCCAATAGCCTTCCGGTTGCTGGATGGCTGCGACTGCTTCGGCCAGTTTCACATACTTGTTTACGAAAAAAGAACGATGCTCGTAATCAGCGGGAAGATCTTTCAGCACCTTCGCCAGTCCGGCAAGCACCCATCCGTCACCACGTGCCCAAAAGTCCTTCTTTCCGCTGGAAGTCTTGTGTTTAGGATAAACATATTTGGCATCCCGATAATACAGGCCGGTTTCCCGGTCGAGCATGATACTGTCCGAATATACAATATATTCATACAATTTATCCAAATAGAGATGATTACCCGTCACCTTATACAGTTTGGTCATGACAGGCATTACCATATACAGACCGTCGCTCCACCACCAGTAATCATGATTGGGTGTACTCATCTCATACTCCATCACTTCGCGGGCACGGGCTATCTTATAGTTGTCCGGAAGAATAGTATAAAGGTCGATATATGTCTGAAAACAAACCTGATAATCTCCGAACAATACATATTCATCACTCTCACCGTAAGAGTATTTCCATTTAGACTTATCCTTTTCCTTGGCTCCCTTCCATTCATTGTGTATAGCCCAGGCTTCAGAATATGCACGGTAGTTTTCATTACCGGTCAGAAAGTATGCCTCCATGTTTCCGGTGTGGTAAGCGGCATTGTCCCAAAACGAACGGACTTCGGGCTTGTTATGCGTTTGCCAATAAGTGTTTACCTTGTCTATAATCCCCCGTACTTCCTTGGCTTCGGAAGAAGGTTTGGCGGCAACCTGCATGGAAAGCAGCAAGGTACCTGCACAAACAAGGGTTTGTTTCAATAATTTGTTCATCATATTAATAATTTATCAATTTGCCAATTTACTAATGTGTTAATGTGCTTGCGCTATATGCCGCATGGTCATTGGCAAATCAGCACATTATTTACAATTCCAACACATAAACCATTTGCGGTTCTGTTTCCACCTGCTTCTCGCCATCTCCCTGTCGGGTATCCTGTACATAAATATGAAGTTGTTTCTTCATTTTCCATAACTCCGTGTCATGACTGGGTTCCCACGCATTTACGGCAAAATCCGTCAGGTCTTTCACGTGCCATTCACCAAACTGTATGTCTTTGGTATAGTACATGGAAACTTTGCTTCCACGCTCCTGGTCACGGAACAGATAGTACACTTCTCCATTGTCCACCACCATCCGGGGACGGGACATGGGAATCATCTTGGTTCCTCCCCCTTTGAGTGAGAAAGGGGTCTTGCGTTCGGAAACCTGTCGGTTGTGCCAGTTCACGCCATCATGCCAAACGATGCGGTATTGGGGAACATCACTATCGGGATTGCGCCAGTAGGTAGCGATGTACGGATGACCTCCGGCATCTGTACTCATACTGGTCTGGTTTATCAGTTCGGCATTCTGAGGAATACGGCAGGCATATTCGGCATTGCCCAGGCGGATAGGAAGCTCATACTTCTGTCCGTTGGTCTTATACCAGGTTCTACCTCCGTCAAAAGAACGGGCGTAGCATAAGTCATGGTTGGTTTCCACATGCCAGGTTTCACGCCACACCCAGGAAAGATGGATGGTTCCTGATTGGTCCACATACAACTGCCAATAGGCATTCCGCTCGTTTTCTCCATCTACAAGGACATCCTGCACACGCTCCCACTTACGGGATTTCACATCATATCGGTTCATTACCATATTTCCTCTTCCGGAAGCGCCCGAGCGATATACAAAAAGCAAACCGCCATCAGCCAACAAATGAAATTCAGGATAGGTCACATCTTCTTCTTCGTTGCCTATCATCGGCTCTTTATCTCCCAAAACAAGTGTATCGGGGGCAATGCTGCGGCAATAGTTCAGTTTATGTCCGTGGTGGTCAAAAGAAAGATGAAGATAGCCGTCGCCGTCCACCATCATACTGATAATGTTATGTGCATCTTTTACATGTCCTTTGTATTGGGTACGGTGCAAAATCCATTCCCCAGTGCCCAGACGGCGTTTGCCTAACATCAGCCATCCTTCAGCGTCATAATAAGAAATGTATTGTGTGTTTCCATGCGTCACAATGGAGTTATTACGGAATACAGTAGTATTTACCGAAGTACTGCTAAAGCCTTTCCCCACTTCAACCAGACGTTGGGCACGAACAGAAAAAGCCACACAGCATAATGCGATTAGTAGAAATAAGTTCCTCATAGCAATTCTATTGATAACATTGCAAAAGTAACTGATTTCTGTAATAACACGGGATAATAATTCGGCAGGAAGGAGTCAGAAAACGGTCAAAACCGATTATTATATCTATTTTAAAGAAAAATTCAGAGAAATAATAAAGAAGAAAGATTCTATGATTACATTTACCATAGAGGCAGACTATGTGAAGGATCATTCCCCAAAGGATCTTTGCCATTCATGTTTCCATGCAGCATATATAGAAATCCCACCCGGATGAAATGGGCATTTCACCCTGGTGAGAGCGTAGTTCCACCTTTGTGAAATGGCAGTTCCACCCAGGTGGGACAATATACCTATACAGGTGCAAACAGCACATTTAATAGTTACTTTGGACTTTTGACACATTCATCCTCCTACTGTGAATGAAACTGCCAACCGGTTAACTATAATATTTCCTGAAGCTGGCTCAACTTCATACTGTTGGAACCTTTAATCAGAATATAATATCCTTTCGGCTTATATCTTTCCAACGACTCTTTCAATGCAACCACATCTTTAAAATGTTCAAAGGACGGAATCACTTTGCCAAACTCCTCTCCTGCCAAAAGTATCCGGTCAAATTTACATTCATCCAGATAATCCGCAATCTTCTGATGTTCCTCATGACTGGTTTCTCCCAGTTCTTTCATATCACCCAGAATAACCATTTTATGAGCGACATTCATCAACCGGAAATTCTCCAAAGCCGCCATCATACTGGTAGGATTCGCATTGTATGCATCAACTATCAGTTTATTATCCGTGGTTTCCGTCAATTGCGAACGGTTATTATGAGGAACATACGCCTCCAGTGCCTCACAAATCTGCCGGGACGGTACACTGAAGAACCGGCCCACCGTAATGGCGGCCAATGCATTCTTCATGTTATAACTGCCGATAAGGTGGGTATTCACCTCGAACTTCTGTCCCTCGTGTTCCCACTCAAACGAAAGAAACGGAGCACAAGCGCCCAGCTTGCCGCTGATATAAAGTCCCTCTCCTCCTTCCATACCATAACAAATACGGGTAAGGCCCTGAGAGATAGCTGTGAGATACTCATTGTCCTTGTCTATGAAAATAATATGCTTGCCATTGTAACGCAGATGCTCATACAACTCACCTTTAGTCTTGATGACCCCTTCAAAAGACCCGAAGCCTTCCAAATGCGCCTTGCCCACATTAGTGATCATACCGTAATCCGGTTCTACAATACGGGTCAGTGCCTTGATTTCACCCGGATGGTTCGCTCCCATCTCGATGACAGCCAGTTCATGCTCGGGAGTCAGCCTCAGCAAAGTCAGAGGAACACCGATATGGTTATTCAAGTTACCCTGTGTATAAAGCACTTCATATCTTTTTTGCAGCACTGAGGCTATCAATTCCTTGGTAGTAGTCTTCCCATTGGTTCCCGTGATGCCGATGATTCGGGTACCCATTTTATGCCGGTGATAATTAGCCAGTTCCTGCAATGCTTTCAAGCAATCGTCTACTAACAAGATACGCGGATGCCCATCGGCGGCATATTCTTTTTCATCTACTACGGCATACTGGCAACCTTTTTCCAGCGCCTGAAGCGCATATGCATTTCCATTGAATGTTTCCCCTTTCAGAGCTATGAACATAGAACCCTCGGGGCAGTTACGGCTGTCGGTAGTTACCTTGCCGCATTCCGTAAAACACTTATATAAAGCTGAAATATCCATCTTTCGCTTTGCTTTTAAATTAAGTTGCAACAAAGATAACTGAAAAATAGTTCATGAAATAACAAAAACTCAAGAATTGTGCGTACTTTTGTACGACCTAAATGACAAGCCGTAAACAATGGAAACCAAAACCGTCAAATATATTAATGTTAATGGGAAACTGATGGATCTCTCCCATCCGCAAGTAATGGGAATCCTGAATGTTACACCCGATTCTTTCTATGCCGGCAGCCGGCAGCAAACGGAAAAAGATATTATCAACCGTACCTCCCAAATAATAGAAGAAGGAGCTTCCATCATTGATATAGGTGCCTATTCCTCACGTCCCAATGCCGAGCACATCAGCCCCGAGGAAGAGATGCGCCGTCTGCGTACCGGACTGGAAATCATCAATCGCTATCATCCCGGTTGTGTGGTGTCCGTGGACACTTTCCGTGCGGATGTAGCCCGGATGTGTGTAGAGGAGTACGGAGTGGCAATCATCAATGACATTGCCGCCGGAGAAATGGACCCGCAGATGTTCGACATGGTTGCCAGGCTGGGAGTACCTTATATTATTATGCATATGCAAGGCACGCCGCAAAATATGCAAATGAATCCGCATTATGACAATCTGTTGAAAGAAGTCTTTCTCTATTTCTCGGAAAAAGTACAGAAATTACGCGACTTAGGAGTAAAAGATATTATTCTGGACCCTGGTTTCGGTTTCGGAAAAACAGTGGAACATAATTACCAGTTGATGAATCATTTGGAAGAATTCAGCCTGTTCGAACTACCGTTACTGGTCGGCATATCACGTAAATCAATGATTTACAAGCTGCTAGGCGGAACCCCTGATGATGCCTTGAACGGAACAACAGTGCTGGATACCATTTCCCTACTAAAAGGAGCGGATATTCTCAGAGTGCACGATGTAAAAGCTGCTGTAGAAACCGTGAAGATAGTACAGAAGATGAAAGACTCCGCTGCCTTTTAATTCTTAATTTTCAATTTTTAATTCTAGAAAGATGTTTATTGATTTTAGTATAAAAGACCTCATCGATATCCTGCTGGTAGCCTATCTGCTTTATCAGACTTACCGTCTGATGAAAGATTCGGGTTCTATCAATATCTTCATCGGTATCCTGGTATTTATAGGTATCTGGCTGATTGTATCTCAGGTTTTGGAAATGAAACTGCTAGGGTCTATCTTCGATAAATTGGTCAGTGTAGGTGTCCTAGCCCTGATTATTCTTTTTCAGGATGATATACGCCGGTTCCTTGTCACACTGGGCTCGCATAAACAGTTGGGACGTTTTTTCCGCTTCCTGACGGGAAACAAGCAGGAAAAGACGGAAAAAGCGGATATTATGCCGATTGTACTTGCCTGTATGAGCATGAGCAAAGGGAAGGTGGGGGCACTGATTGTCATCGAAAAAAGTGTACCTCTGAATGACATCATCCGTACAGGAGAAATTATCAACGCCAATGTGAACCAACGACTGATAGAAAATATTTTCTTCAAAAACAGTCCATTACATGACGGAGCCATGATTATCCGCCATAAACGGATAGAAGCAGCCGGTTGTATTCTCCCGGTATCTCACGACTTGAATATCCCTAAAGAATTGGGATTAAGGCATCGGGCTGCCATGGGCGTATCGCAGGAAACAGATGCATTGGCCATTATCGTTTCAGAAGAAACAGGTGGCATATCCGTGGCTTATAAAGGACAATTCCATCTCAGACTGACTGCCGAAGAGCTGGAACGTATTCTGACAAAAGAAGACTAATAACCTATCCGGATTTTTACTCCACTGATTATCAATCTTAAACATAGAAATTCAACCTAGGCAACCAGTAATAAAGATCAATTCAGCATCAAACTCATATAAGGATGCTCCGCTTCCAGTAACAACCGGGTAAAACCATCCAACGTATAAGTGTGATATTTTTTTTCCGGTACTCTCTCACGAAAACAGAAACCATCCCGTACCGTATAATAGCCGTTATTCTCCTGAATCGCTTCATCTCCCTCAATATGTATATAAAGTTCGGATGCCGGATACTTATGGGCGAAAACCTTCAACAACTCCTCTGCACGGATAACTCTTGCCATCCCCAAAAACAAAGTATCGGCAGACGACGGAATGAAATAATCCATACGCTGTACCTTATATATATGGGCCGCTTCATACAATAAAGTATCCTGCACCGCATCCGTATCTGCCAGCAATTCCTTTATATATAATGTATCATCCCCCATTACCGTAAATGCCATCCCCACTATTTTATCCGCTTCCCAGGCAACCAGCAATTTGCCATTACCCAGTCTTAAATCGGCCATAATAACCAGAAAATCTTCTTTAGGATGCTGAATGCAACTCCTGCGTCCATGCATACGGGAATCAAAATAATGATAATGTTCCACACCGGGAAATTCGCATACTTCTATCCGGCAACCGGGCGCAGGGCATAATCTGTCTACCCTTACCTGCTCAACCGCATACCCAAAAACTGGAGCATATCCCGACCTGGCATAATAACCGAACAACCATTCCTCTGCAGGAATCAACGAAGCCAGCAAAACTCCATCTTCATACATACACCGATGTGTTTCCTTCAGCAGGCGTTTCATGGCTCCATGCTTCCTGTAATCCGGATGCGTACAAGCACCCGATATATACGAAGTAGAAATCACCTCATCACAAAAAGTCATAGGATAAGGTATCATCTGCAATGCGGAAATAATCTTTCCGTCTTCACGAATCACCCTGTTCACTTCATCCTTATATCTCATCTTGAAATATAAGTCGGTAAACTCATCGCTATCATTGAAGCAGAGTTTCCATAATGTTTTCACTTCATCCTTTGTAGTCATTGAGCTCTGCTATACATTTCTCGAGTAAAATAACGGGCTGATAAGAAAGTTTTGCTTTGCGCAAACCTTCCAGACCAAGGTCTTCCTCGCGGTTTACATATATATATTGTTCGTCGATATGATTTGCATATTCATAGTTAATCATGGCATACGACCCTTCTATTCCCGTATCCGCCTTTTCAACACAAGTATCCCATGTTTCATGATTGATGGGAGCACCGTATGTAAAAGCGGCAATCTTCCCGTTGACATGAAGCACGCCGCCCGTCAAACCCAACGCCTCCATATGGTTCAAGGCATATGTCATGGACTTACGTTCTGCCCCCAATGCCAATTGTTCCTCGCAGTTATTGGCACGACACCATTCCTCTTCCAGCTTCAAACATTCGGGAACCAGATCTGGAGTCAACGGTTTGTATTCATAATCAGGATACTGCTTCTTGAACTTGTTGATATGATTACGTTTGGCTTGAAACTTCTTTCCTTTCAAGGTTGCCAGGTCAGTACGCAAGTAGATATAATCAAAGTAATCCCGGTCTTCTGTAAAAGTGAAACGTCCGGGCATCGCCGCCTCTATGTCCGCTTTCATCCCCACGCATACCCCCAGCATACGCAATTTTGCCCCCATCTCTTCAGCATCCTTTATCAATGCTTCAAGAACTGGTTTCACATCTCCAGTTCCGACGGGCATCATGTAGGCCAATTCTTCTCCCGCATAGAAACGCAGCAACAGGTAATTATCCATCACGGCATATTTAGTCTGGTACAGGAAAATCCAACTACACAGATTGGCAAACGACAAGTCGCAATTACGACGCAAACTGCCTAAGGTAAAGGACTGTATCAAGTCTTTATCCGCTAAAGTTATATCTTTAAATTCTATCATAAAATATGGGTTGCTTGTTTTCTCACCACAAATCACAGAATCTTCATTTCATTCAAAGTGACAATAGTTATCAGACTGCTGTAAGAATGCTCTGTTACTACTAAATGCGGATAGACTTTTTATAAGCAATGCTCACCCCAATGACCATACCTATTGAAAATCAAATCAATCCTCTATAATCTGTGATGATTTTCTATATATAACAAAGATAACAGCTTTTTTGTTAAATCACACCTAATAATCTAAGAATTGTCGGTGTGAAAATCGCTGTCATAATTCCGTTCAAAGTCAATCCCAGACTAGCGTATGCTCCATATTTCCCACTGATTTCCATTGCTGTAGAAGTACCTACCGCATGAGTAGCCGTACCCATAGAAAGACCTTGCGCAATAGGACTCCCCACATGACCTACCCGAAGTACCTTGAAGCCGAACACCGCCCCGAACAGACCGACTACCACCACAACAGCGGCCGTCAAAGACGGAATTCCTCCCGTGGCTTTCGAAACCTCCATAGCGATAGGAGTAGTCACAGATTTAGGAGCCAATGAACAAATAATCTCCGGAGTGGCTCCCAGCAATTTGGCAATGACCACCACGGCCACCAATCCCACCAAACAACCTGCCAACTGTGAAATGACAATAGGAAGCAACTGTTTCTTTATCATCTCCAACTGCAAATAAAGTGGCACGCCCAACGCTACCACCGCTGGTTTCAACCAAAATTCAATCAGGTGACCTCCTTCATTATATGTTTCATAACTGATACCGGTAAATTTCAAAAACAGAATCAACACGGCAATGGTAAGCAGGATCGGGTTTAACACCACCCATCCAGTCTTTTTCTGCAAGACACGTGACAAAAAAAACACCCCGAAGGTGAATGCCAGCAAAAAGAACTTATTTTCTAAATATTCCATTTGATTTTCTAACTAATTGGTGAACCCATCCTGTTACGACCAGTACCAAAACCGTACTGACCACTGTCGCAATTACTATCGGCCAAAACTGTGCTTCAATGACATCAAAATAAAGCATCAGTGCCACACCGGGCGGAACGAAGAAAAAGCCCAGATTAGCAACCAAGAAATCGGACAGCCCCTGCACCCATTGCAGTTTTATCCAACCCAATTTGAGAAAAAGGGTGAGTAACAGCATTCCTATAATACTGGACGGCAGCTTGATACCCGTCAAAAAAACAATCAATTCACCCAAAGCCAAACAGCCAAATAAAATGGCGCACTGACGAATCATACCTTATAAATTTATTAAATACTTATTGAAAACTGCGCAAAGTTAAGGAAACATCCCGTTTGGTGTTCAATAACATACACTTTTAGCATACTTTAAACCAAAAATAATATTGATTTTGCAATGTAGATATTGCAAAATTAGCTAATTTTGCATCGTGAAAAACAACACTCGTCTTTAGAACGTACATAATTAATATATTATCATGGATTTAATTTCTCAAATCGTTGAGCGCGCGAAAGCAAACAAACAGCGCATTGTTCTTCCGGAAGGAACTGAAGAACGTACTTTAAAAGCTGCCAACCAAATATTGACAGACGGTGTTGCCGACCTTATTTTATTGGGAAACCCCGATGAAATCATGAGCCTGGCTAAACAATGGGGGTTAGGGAACATCGGTAAAGCCACTATTATCGATCCCACAGACCACCCGAAAAAAGAAGAGTATGCACAATTGCTGTGCGAACTCCGCAAGAAAAAAGGTATGACCATCGAAGAGGCCCGCAAACTGGTTGTCGATCCGCTGTATCTAGGATGTCTCATTATCAAGGCTGGTGATGCCGACGGACAGTTGGCCGGCGCACGCAACACAACAGGTAACGTACTTCGTCCCGCTTTACAGATTATCAAGACTACTCCGGGTATCACTTGCGTATCCGGTGCCATGCTGTTGCTGACTCATGCTCCCGAATACGGAAATAACGGTGTAATTGTAATGGGTGACGTTGCTGTAACCCCGGTACCGGATGCCAACCAACTGGCTCAAATTGCAGTTTGTACCGCTCAGACCGCCAAGGCTGTTGCCGGAATTGATCCTCGCGTAGCTATGTTAAGTTTTTCAACCAAGGGTTCTGCCAAACATGAAGTGGTAGATAAAGTGGTGGAAGCTTTGGCAATCGCTAAGGAAATGGCTCCCGATTTGAAGATTGACGGTGAACTGCAAGCTGATGCAGCTTTGGTTCCGCACATCGGTGCAAGCAAAGCCCCGGGATCAGAAATTGCAGGTAAGGCAAACGTACTGGTTGTTCCTTGTCTGGAAGTAGGTAATATTTCTTATAAATTAGTAGAACGTCTGGGACACGCTACCGCTATCGGCCCGATCCTGCAAGGTATCGCTCGTCCGGTGAATGACCTGTCACGCGGTTGCTCTATCGACGATGTTTATAAGATGATTGCCATTACTGCCAATCAAGCAATTGCCGCTAAAGAAAACAAATAATCATTCTCCAAAAAACAACAACATCATGAAAATATTAGTGCTCAATTGCGGTAGTTCTTCTATTAAATATAAATTATTTGATATGACTACCAAAGAAGTCCTGGCACAGGGCGGTATAGAAAAAATCGGCTTGGTAGGCTCTTTCCTGAAACTGACTTTGCCCAACGGTGAAAAGAAAATATTAGAAAAAGACATCCCAGAACATACCGCAGGTATCGAGTTCATTCTGAATACATTGGTGAGCCCGGAATATGGCGCAATCAAGTCATTGGATGAAATCAACGCAGTAGGTCACCGTATGGTACATGGCGGAGAACGTTTCAGCGAATCCGTATTGCTGAATAAAGAAGTACTGGATGCTTTTATCGCTTGCAACGATTTAGCCCCGCTTCATAACCCGGCTAACCTGAAAGGTGTGAATGCTGTTTCTGCCATTCTGCCCAACGTTCCCCAAGTAGGTGTATTTGATACGGCATTCCATCAAACAATGCCCGACTATGCATATATGTATGCCATTCCATACGAACTGTATGAAAAATACGGTGTGCGCCGTTATGGCTTCCATGGAACTTCTCATCGCTATGTTTCACAACGTGTATGCGAATTCCTTGGCGTTGATCCGAAAGGAAAGAAAATTATCACTTGCCACATCGGTAACGGTGGTTCCATTTCAGCTATCAAAGATGGTAAATGTATAGACACCAGTATGGGGCTGACCCCATTGGAAGGTCTTGTAATGGGAACTCGTAGTGGTGACATCGATGCAGGCGCCGTTACTTTCATCATGGAAAAAGAAGGATTAAATGCAACCGGCGTATCCAACTTACTAAACAAGAAGAGTGGTGTATTAGGCGTTTCAGGTGTATCCAGCGATATGCGCGAACTGGAAGCCGCTGTTGCTGCCGGAAATCCGAAAGCTATTTTGGCTGAAAAGATGTATTTCTACCGCATCAAGAAATATATTGGTGCATATGCTGCCGCTCTAGGTGGTGTAGACATCATCCTGTTCACTGGCGGTGTAGGTGAAAATCAAGCCAATTGCCGTTCTGAAGTTTGTGAAGGTTTGGAATTCATGGGTGTGAAGATTGACCTTGAAAAGAACAAGGTTCGTGGAGAAGAAGCTATTATTTCTGCCGATGACTCCAAAGTGACAGTAGCTGTTATCCCAACTGATGAAGAGCTGATGATTGCCAGCGATACTCTGGCTATTCTGAATAAGTAATTTTATTGTTTGGTTAAATATATAAATTATAGAAGGCTGCTACGCGTGATGCATAGTAGCCTTTTTTAGGAATATTGACTTTCTCCCTCAACATACTGCTCAAGGAACATATTTTCACCATCAAATACAGCATACGAAAAATCTTGTATCCAGTCACCAAGAATCAACATACGTGAAGTACGGCTCAGCATCAAGTCTAGCATAATGTGGCGATGACCATAAATAAAATAATTGATATCCGGATGATCTTTAAGGTAATTTTTAGTAAACAAGACCAACGGTTCCTTGTCCTCTCCCATATACTCAGGTTCCTTACCGCCTTCACGCTTCAGACGGCTATGCTTGGCCCATTCCAAGCCAAGTTCTATGCTCCAACGGGGATGTATGGTAGAAAACAGCGTTTGTAAAGTGGTACTATGAAACATGGAACGCAACAATTTGAACTTGGCATCTTTATCTCCCAATCCGTCCCCATGCGCCAAGAAAAACTCCTTCCCATAAATCTCACAGGTCAACGGCTGACGATGAATAGTTACCCCGCACTCTTTTTCCAAATAATCACCACACCAGATGTCATGATTACCGATAAAGAAATGCACCTCCACTCCCAAATCGGTCAACTCGGAAATCTTCCCCAAGAAACGAGTATAGCCTTTCGGCACTACCAGTTTGAACTCGTACCAAAAGTCGAATATATCTCCCAACAGGTACACTGCTGCAGCATTATGTTTTATACTATCCAGAAAATTCACCAAACGGCGCTCCTGTGTCCGCCCGTGTGCTATGGCACGAGAACCTAAATGTGCATCGGAAAGGAAATATACGTTCTTCATAATCTTACTAAATTAAATACCTCATAAATTAAAAATCCGAGAATAGAGAATTAAAAAAACAACACCTTGTCCAATAACTTAGACATATTGGCAATTCTTATTTTCCAATTTTAATTCTCAACTTTCAATTTATTAGAGGAAACCCAATTCCAATTTAGCTTCTTCACTCATCATATCTTTATCCCATTCGGGTTCAAAAACCAAGTTCACGACCGATGAAGTAACTCCTTCCACAGAGTCGACTTTCTGACGTACATCCTCCATAATAAAATCAGCAGCAGGACAATTGGGGGCAGTCAATGTCATATCTAACACTACTTCTCCATCATCTTGCAAATCAATCTTATATATCAAGCCTAAATCGTATATATTCACCGGAATCTCGGGATCATATACGGTTTTCAACATGGCTATAATCTTCTCTTCTGTTTTTAAACGGGTATCTGCATCCATATCTCTCGTTGTTTTAATTGCAAATTTAATGATTTTCTATATTTTTCCTTCATCAGCATAGCTATAAAATTTGCCATCCGTTAAAATAACATGATCTATCAGTCTTATGTTCATTACTTTTGCCGCCTTGTCAAGATGTTCCGTCAACCGATCATCCTCTGTACTAGGTCGCATACTGCCGGAAGGATGGTTGTGACAAAGCGCCATAGCAACAGCCCGCTTCAGTAAAGCCTCCCTCAAAATACAACGGACATCTACCGCTGTAGATACCAATCCTCCGGAACTTATTCTTATGCGGTCAATCACTTTGGAAGCCTGATTCAACAACAATACCCAGCATTCCTCTGTAGGCAAATCACACATCAACGGATAAAAATATTGACAAACATCACGGGAGCTGAGAATGACCTTACGTTCTTTTCCTTCTTCCTCCTTTCGGCGCTTTCCCAATTCGGAAGCCGCCAAAATGGTGATAGCTTTGGCAGGACCTATTCCTTTATAGTGACACAGTTCATCTACGGTGGTTTTGCCCAATTCATTCAAACTATTATGATAATCACTCAACACTTTACGCATTAACTCCACAGCAGAATCCTCCGTATTTCCCGAACCTATCAGAATAGCAAGCAACTCAGCATCCGAAAGTGTCCCCACTCCATGCAACATCATCTTTTCACGAGGACGATCTTCTTCCGCCCATTGGTTTATGGTTAGTTTTTCTGCCATCTTTCTTTATTTTCCCCGCCATAAAGACGCATAAAAAGTCCATCACTTTTAACACCTCTTCATGGTAAAATTCTATTTATAAAAATTCTTCTCAAATGCGGCAAATTCGTTTTTCCCCAACACACAGCGTTTCCACCAGGCCCGCAGGAAACCAGTTCCATAGCCAATCAACTGAATAAAAGAAGCAAGGATGGATAATAATCCTATTTTGAAACTTTTATTTCGCAATGTGGAGTCTACACAAATGATAAGAGCAAAAAGCAGCAGCAAAGACAAACTCCAGCTACAAACCAACGAACATAACAACAGGAATACAATTCCTATAGTAAAAAGTGCCGGTAACAAATGTACAACTTTCAATGATTCAGGATACTTTTTATACAGATTGATACGGGCAATACCCGAATTATGCACTTGCTTGAAAAACTTCTTCAAATCGGTACGACGCTTGTGCCACACCCATGCTTCAGGGAACAACCGACAAGCATATCCCCCTTGAAAGATACGGATACTGAAATCAATATCTTCTCCAAAACGCATCTTAGAAAATCCTCCCAACGCTTTATATACCTCAGCCCGTACCCCCATATTAAAACTACGGGGATAGAATTTATCCATTTTTTTCTTCCCTCCACGGATACCTCCGGTAGTAAAAAACGAAGTCATGGCATAATTTATTGCTTTCTGTATATTGGTAAACGAATCATGAGCACGGTCAGGACCACCAAAAGCATCTGCCTTCTGCCGTTGAAGCTCTGACTCGACAGCCGCCAAATACCCTTCAGGCAAAATGCAATCAGAATCCAATATGATAAGATATTCTCCATGCCCCCGTTCCGCTCCATAATTGCGGGTCTGCCCGGGACCGGAATTGGATTTGAAATAATAACATATATCCAACCGGTCAGCGTAATTATCTACCACTTCCTTGCACGGAACTGATGAACCATCCTCCACTATCAGGACTTCAAAATTCTTATTTGTCTGCCTTGTAAGACTGTTCAATAACTCATCCACCTCTTCAGGACGATTATAAACCGGTATAATAAAAGAATATCTCATTGCTTTATTTTGATTTTATCCATCACAGAGAAGTACAAAGAAACATAAAAAAGGCGGAGCTTGCAACAAGTTCCGCCTTTTTATATGCATATATAAATAGATTATGCTTTCACACGGCCTACATATGAACCGTCACGAGTATCAATTTCAATTGTTTCACCTTCATTAATGAATAAAGGAACACGCACGGTAGCACCCGATTCCACTGTAGCAGGTTTCAACGTATTGGTAGCCGTATCCCCTTTCAGACCCGGTTCGGTATAAGTAATTTTCATCTGCACTTTTACCGGAACATCAGCAAACAATACTGTTTCTGTAGAAGCATCAGAAACCACATCCACCACCATTCCTTCCAACAGGAAGTCTACTCCGTTAATCAAGTCATGAGCAATAGGAATTTGGTCGAATGTTTCCTGATTCATAAAAATATAGTCTGCACCTTCCATATACAAATATTGGTGTGGACGACGTTCCACACGTACATCTTCCAATTTTTCACCGATGTTGAAACGACGTTCCAAAACGTAACCATTAACCACATCTTTCAATTTAGTACGCATGAATGTGTTACCTTTTCCCGGTTTTACATGCAGGAAGTCAATACAGAAATACAATTTGCCGTCCATACGGATAGCTGTTCCGATTTTAATGTCTTGAGCATTAATCATACTTTTCTTCGCTTATATTTGATTATTATTTCAGATTATATTCACTTATAGCTGTGATTTCGAGTGCAAAAGTAATGTAAATCAAGAAAAAACGCAAAAAGAAATCACTAAAAATGAGTTATCTCTTTGTTTATTTCAAAAAAGTCACTAATTTTGCAGCCCGTTACTCATGGTGAATAATAACATAAAATAAGTATATACAATGAAAAGAACGTTCCAACCCTCTAACAGAAAGAGAAAAAACAAACATGGATTCCGTGAAAGAATGGCAACTGCTAACGGTCGTCGCGTATTAGCCAGCCGTCGTGCAAAAGGTCGTAAGAAATTAACTGTATCTGATGAATACAACGGAAAATAATTCATCTGACCGGAAAAAATAAAAGGAGTGAAGTCGTAGAGACTTTGCTCCTTTTATTTTTCCAACTAAGCCGAACAGCCATGAAAAAGTAACTTAACTTAAATGATCAAATAAGTCAACTGAAACGACCAGGTAAGTTGACTTGCTTGTTCCATACAGTCGGCTTACTGAAAACAGTCTATTTATTTCTCCTTTCTCTCGCCCACTCCATCACATTAGCCGGAGCGCGTTCCGCCAGATATTCCTTCTTCATAAAATCCATATAGGGTGCTACGTGGTCAAAGAATTGATAATATCCCTTACACAAGTAATTCAATCCCGGTTCACCGTCTTTACTTAACATAAAACGATTCTTCGGACATTCCCCATGACAGGCAAACTCATAAGAACAGTTCAGGCACTGCTGTGGCAGACTATTGTGCTTCATCACACCAAAAGTTTCCTGTTCTTTACCATACATCATCTCCACCAAAGTCTTCTGATAAATATTTCCCAATTTATACTCAGGAAAGACAAAATGATCGCAAGCATACACATCACCGTTGAATTCCATCACGGCTGTATGTCCACAATATTTAGCTAATGAACAAACGCCTGGCTGCTGTCCCACCCAATTGGCCAGCGTAGAATCAAACAACTGAATATAGTAATTGCCCACGTCATTCAGTACCCATTCGTCGAAAATAGTACAAAGGAAATTCCCCCACTGCTCGGGAGTAATGGAGAAAGGAGCCAGTTCACCGTCTTTTTGCTTTAATGAAGAAAGCCGAAGACCGTCCGCACGGCTAGACAGTCGCTCGACAATGGGAGTAAACTGTATATAATGACAATCAAGTTCGTCACGAAAGAAACGATAGAAGTCCAACGGATAATCTGCATTATAGTCATTGACCACTGCCATGGCATTCCATTCCACTCCATGCTTTTTCAACAGGTTAATCCCTTTCATTACCTTATAGAAAGAAGGTTGTCCCATCTTGTTCTTCCGGTATTCATCGTGAAATTCCTGAGGACCGTCTATAGAAATGCCTACCAAAAAATTATTCTCACGGAAGAATTCACACCATTCATCTGTCAGCAATGTGCCATTTGTCTGAATGCAATTATCAATGGTTCTACCACCTGCATATTTTTTCTGAAGTTCCAAGGCTTTCTTATAAAAAACTAAAGGACGCATCAAAGTTTCTCCCCCATGCCAGGTAAACAAAACTTGCGGCATGGTTTGCGACTGAATATATTCTTTAATAAATTTCTCCAGTAATTCATCGCTCATCACATGACGCGGCTGTTCCTCATATAACTTGGATTTTTCCAAATAGTAACAATAATCACAGGCCAGATTACAAACCGCACCTACAGGTTTGGTCATTATATATAGCGGCTTTGCAAAAGGAGTTATGGTTGCTTCTTTCATTTGTTTTTCATTTAATTCCTAGTATAAAGAATACAAAGATAAAGCTATTTTTCAATATTCGTTCTTACAGTAACAGGTTTATGCTACCCTCTACCCCCAAAAGGACATTCTTCTTGCCACCCAATCTGTTTCAAATATAAGAGTTCCACCTTGCTTCAAACTCTTGAAACAAAATGAAACTCTGACCCTCTATTTAAAATATCACTTGAAAACGTGTCTGAAACGCACTTAATGACTGATTTTCAAATCCCACTCTATCCGTTATCTTAGTATAAGAGTACCGGAATCTCCATATCATATACTTATTGATATAATAATTGACAGTAAAAGAGACATCGTTCAAACGCCCGCCATAAATATGGGACCGGGTATCCGACATATCAGTATAGTTATATCCGAATACGCATTCCAACGAACCAGAGTCCGGAGTGGCAATACCACAATCCGTATGTGAATATCTATAATTACCACCTATCAGCAAACCTCTCAGTATTCCATACATACCACTCGCTTTATAATTCTTAAAATCCTTTTCCCGGTTCACTTGAAGATAATAATATTGTGCTTCCAATGCCACAGGACCATATCCTGCTATCATCTCCGGTGTAAATTTTATCAAGTTCTTTGCATCCGGAATCAAGGCATTCACAGCTCTGACTTTTGCAATACGCGTCGGGAAATTAGCCCCCAAGTCAAAGCTAGTATGGTTAAGTGTAGGTTCGCTATTGTATCTAGGTGTTTCGTAAGCACCGGAAATACCCAACTGAAACAATCTCCCTGTATCATGTAAAGGACGATAGACCAGGCGGCTCATAGCACCATAACCCATTTTACCCAATTCATTGGATTTCTTCTTAAGAGCCTCGCTCTCCACATGAACACTAGCTGTACCGAAAAAATCATTTTTGTCATACACAAACATAGCCCCCATCAGCCGGCTGTTGAAAAAAGCCTCATTACTTGCCGGCTCCTCCATGGTTACTTTCATAGACGAACTAGTAGAACTTTGAAGCCCGAACTGATGTACAAAATTCCCTACACGTAATAACGCATGTGAGGAAAATTGTCTTTCTACAAATATGTCTTTTAAACTGACCTTTCCATACGCATAGCCTATATCCACTTTCGCTTTATATTTTCCATAGGTTGCTTTTACACCTATCCGGGCATCAGGAATCGCTACACCATCTACAAAGTTTTTATTATCTGAATGAAACAAGCCTCCATCCATCAAGATTCGTCCTGTAGGACGTATTTTCAAAACTGATTGTTCCTGTGCATTTACCTGTACGGAGAGCAATATCAGGAGAAAAACTCCTAATGATATAAGATTTTTCATAATATACAGTTTTAATGGTAACCATCCAAGTATCCTGTCAGTCTGTCTCTGATTTTTATCATACTGAGGGCAGTGAAGAATCTGTAAGACCACACAATGAAAGCAATCAGTCAGACTCCTCCTCCCATCAGCATCCGGTCAATAGTCATGCTTTTAGGCTCAGCAAATACTCTTGTCCGGTTCATCTAAGAAAAACATTACATTAAATAGTTACGGTTTATGGTTAAGTTATAGGGAATTATTTTTTGGAAACAGACTGAATGAGTCCTGCTTTTTGCAGCTTGGAGAACTCATCTTTCGCCTTATTAAGCTGTTTCACAAAAGCATCGTTGGCATGGAGACGGGCAACAACAGCACTAGCCACAATTCGGGCAGCATCTACATCACTTTGGAAATGATACCCACAAATAACACGACTCTGTCCCATTTCAAATCCTCTTTTCAGAATCTCATTCTGCCTGTCAGGATTGATTTCTGCCAAAACAAGGGCAGTAGCCCATCCTATGGCTGTATGTCCCGAAGGATAGGAACCGTTCGTTGAAAGTTCTTCCTGCTGTTCGGGATTACAAGTCATTTCATTGAAAAAACTAAAAGGACGTACACGCATATAATACTCTTTAGCATGACGGGTAGCCAAATCTCCGGCATCCTCTCTCATATTAATAATGAGCCTATACAGTTCCGGCGTTTTATCCCTCGTTATTTCAATACCAAAAGCCTCCGAAAAGGCAAAGGGAACGCCATCACCATTTACACGGGCATCACTGACAGCTTGTTCACCCCTAGGAGTATCCCTTTGCAATTTCCCCCAGTCGTAACGGGCTTTGTCATACAAGAACAAAATACTTCCTGCTTCAGGAGGAGGAGGCAGTAACTCCAGACTATTGGCAACCTCCGATTCTTCCAAATAATAAAGTTCGGGATTGGTTCTTCTATCCTTTATTTTTTTCTCTTGTGCAAAGATGTTTAATGAAATGGCACAAAACACTAGAAGTAAGACAAACTTTGTTTTCATGATAAAAGTTTAGTTTAAACGGTTAATTAATAAAATTCAATTGGTTTTTCGAAAAACATTTTAATCATCTACGGAACGTACGACAAACAATCAGAGTGTCCGCATCTGACGGAAACAAAAGTAGTGTTTGAAATTATCCCGAAAATACCTTTTTAATCCCGTTTCCTCCTTTTATATGACCAAAACATCCTAGAAGAGAAAAGGAGGAAAAAAGGAGAGCCGGAAGTGTTTCAGCACTTCCGGCAAAAAAGCCATTCCTCATAATAAAACAGATACACGAAGTCGGCTCTACGAAATACAGTAAATTGAGATAACTCTAAAGATGGACTTATTTTCTTCTTGAATTGATACGGTCATAAAGCAGATTGATGACTTTACAATCAAACTCCCCATCAGGATAAAGTTGTTCTATTTCTTTCCTTACATTATACTTATGTCTTGTTACCGTTGCCTGATCCACATCCAGCACTCTTGAAATAATAGCAGCATCAATATCTTCTATCATCAGAAGTATCGTTATAAAATACCTTTCTTTTCCCCTTCGTTTCATAAAGGATAATTTACCCAATTCAGGATATTTGTCAGCAAAATCCAAACACACCTGTTTCAGTTCCTGACGCATATCATCCTCTCCCTCTGTTTTTCTGTATCCCAAGGCATCAAACAGGGTCTTGACTTTTTTGTCAACCTTATGAACGTCCATTTCCAGTTCCTCCCAATTCATCCCGACATCATCCGGATTTATCCCTTTTTTATCCATCAGCGCTTTCCGAGTTCCTTTTTTCCGTCTTTTCAAAAGGAAAAGAGCAAGAAAAGCCGATAGCAGCACCGCTATTGACAGGATGATATACAGCGCATAGGACATCTCTTCTTTTTCTATCGAGATAGGAAGCAAGCCTGATTTACCATCAAAAAGGAATAATCCTGACTTACATCCCAAAACCGCTTTCCGTCCATTGACGGCAATACAAGGCTTGCTAAAAGCCAAATCGCAGAATAATGGTTCTGGGACACCGGCATCATCCAATCCCTTAAAACTCATACCATAATAATAGAGTATGAAAAAGCCCTCATTAGGATTCTTTTCAAGAGCTCCCGATATTGATTTCACATGTTTCACTGGCAACAAGGTCGCATTTTCTTCATTAACGATTCCCAACGAGGTATTCAAGTATTTATTTCTACCATTCATTATCACACCATAAACACTCTCATACCCTGATAAATCACGTATCTGCCAGAAAGATTCCTGCGGTCTGTTTAAAGGTCTTCCATACAATCCTTTGTTCAAGGTCGTTACATAAATACTATCCTCATTCTCACAAATTCCGGTAATATAAGCGTCGATAGTATCTTTCACCCCTTTATCTGACACAACCGGAATAGGAGTTACAATATGGTCCTGCTGTTCATCTATAATACCTAAATATTCCCTAGTACCCACATAAAGACAATGTTCCGCGGTGGAATAATAAAGAGAAGTGATATTATTCTGTCCTTTCGTGTTACTGAACTGCAAAAGACACTCCGCTCTATTGCCTTTAATCTTATAAAGTTTCTTACGCGTAGCAAGAAAGAAAGTATTAGGACTGGTTTCCAAAAATTTTATAATATCATTACCCACAATATCCAAGCCTTCAATCTTTCCTAAAGACTTTGATTTGAATTCCGGATGATTATAGACAAACTTATACAGATGTAAACGAAGATCATCGGTAATAAAGAAAATGGAGTCTCCCGTCCTTTTATCACTAACCGCCAATACATTATTGTCTAAATCTGCCGAGTTCTGTCGCAAGGCAAAAGAAAGCATAGCCTCTCTGCATGCCAGATGCAGAAAATCTTTCCCCATAAAGCCTATCTGCCTGGCGATAGTACTGATACCATTCGGCAAATCATATTCTAAAGTGCAACCGTCTTTGACATAAAGTATAGAATTAGCACTGATAAACCATTCATCCTTGTCGGGTCCTTGAGCATACAAGTAGCACCGTCCTTTGCGTACAAGCGTCTTTTTTCCATCGGGAGATATCTTAAAAACCGAATTTTCCAACAAAGCATATACTGTATCATTATAAACACTGACATTGGTAACCAGAGAATCTATAACAGGTCGTTTAAAGTCCTTTTCAAGATTACGGACAACGAACAACCCCTGTTCACTAGCCACATATAGTTTTTTTTCCTTTATCACAACCTTATTCACCCCACAGTTTTTACTACATTTCCCTAGTTGAATGGGAGTGAGTTCATGAGATGTGGAACCATCTTTCAAATTCAATCTAAACAGTCCATTACTAGTCCCCACATACAAACACTGTTTGTCATCATCCAAAGCCATACTATATACCGAATAATTCATCCTCTTATTTTTTATGTAGTAAGTCTGGGTCTGCCGAGAGGATTTAGCCAATAGTTTCAAACCGGCATCTCTTGTTCCCACAAACAGAGAATCTTCACTATATTCCAATATATCATATATACGCCGGTTGCTATTAATGGAATAGGTCTGGCAATTATTGTTCACTTTTTCTATGATACAACCGTCTTCCTGACCAATATAAAGTTTATCCGCATCTGCTGTCGAACGGCTGATACATGATATAGGAGCGTCAAATGTATTGATATTGCAAGTGAGCTTTATAGGTTTCGGAACAAGCGCATCCTTGCAGCCTGTCAAACAGAACAAGGCTAATATAAAAAGAAAGTACAAGCTTTTTTTCATATTTTACTCATTTAAGTGATATCGATTAAACAAAGGCTTTCTACAATTAATCAAAAAGTTGAATATCTGTTATGCTTATGCAAATATAATACGTTTTCTCAAAATCCGGAAAGCTCTTAACAGATTATTAGCTAATTCCTTAATATGCCCTCCATATACAAAAGAAGTTACGTCAAAACCCAGATGATTCTCTCACCCGACTTTTGACATAACTTCTCCTAAAATAAAAAAATATATTAACCTGATTTATTTCAACAATACTCCTATCTCACCGACAGCAGTTACTGCTTTGTTATTTATTTCGGTAACAGGCTCCAGTTTAAAATAACGGGCCGGATAAGTCTTTCCGAAACGTACAAAATAAGGAACAGGATTATGCATGATATTACTGAATTCACCTGTAGCGTCACACTTCATCCAATCCTTACCATCCCGGCTGACATAAAAGTTGTATTTATAGATAGTGCCAGTCAGATCCTCCTCCTGTGCAGGAGCATAACTGAAACCGGCTATTTCCACTTCTTTACCCATATCAACCACCAAGGGAGTTAAAGTTTCGGTTTTCCAAACAGTTTCCTGTTTTCCATCGATGGCTGCGGCTGCATCCATGCCCACTGTTTTCCAACCATCCACCGGGACATCACTCAAGGTTACTTTCATCGTTTTATCAACCAATGGTTCAGCATAATACAAGCCTATGTTACTGATATTGACGGTTCCACGAGCACCCGTAATTGTCACTCTAACCTTTTCGGCATGACTATCCGAGAAAGGCAACAACCGTTTATATCCCACCGTAGTTCCCTCACCCACATGATGCCATGCGCCATTGGCGAACACTTCTACTGTAAAACCTTCCACACGCTGGCCTTTTGTAATATCCTCCTGAATTAAGAAAGTATTAACAAGTGTATTCTTCCTCACCTTATATTCTTTCGTATCTCCTACTTTGGCTGTCCATATCCTATTTCCCTTCTCAACTTTATTATCGGCAAAGGTCTTTTTTATATATTCCGTCAACTCCTTGATACGTTTCACATCATTCTCGTGCATCAAACCACGTTTATCGGGTGGAATATTCAGCAACAAAACAGAGTTACAACCCACAGAACGATAATAAATATTCACCAAGTTGGCAAGTGAACGAACTTGATTATCCTGTTCGGCATGATAGAACCATCCCGGACGGATAGAAACATCAACTTCAGAAGGATACCAGAACAAATCCGATGCTTTAGATACCAATTCACGGCTTCCCAAATCCTTGGACATAGCATTTATGCCCAATCTCTTATAGACTTCATCAGAACCCGGATAAGAATTAGGCATCAAAGCCGTTGCACTCCATTCCGTGGTACGTCCCAATCCACCTTCATTACCTACCCAACGCACATCATCGCCCATGATAGCGGTAACTGCCTTAGGTTGAAGACGACGGATAGTCTTCAAAATAGCGTCCCAATCATATTCCTGCTTCTTTCCGTTAGGTCCTTCGCCGTTAGCTCCATCAAACCATACCTCATGCACTTCTCCGTAATTGGTAAGCAGTTCAGTCAGCTGTTCGATGAAAAACTTATTATAAGCTTCTCCTTGTCCGTAACATTCCGCATTACGATCCCAAGGAGAAAGATAGACTCCGAATTTCAATCCATACTTGTCACAAGCTTTGCGGAGTTCCTGTACCACATCCCCTTTTCCGTTTTTCCATGGAGAAGAAGCAACAGAATGCTTGGTTGTCCGGGTAGGCCACAAACAGAAACCATCATGATGCTTGGCAGTAATGATAGCCATTTTGAAGCCACCTTCCTTCAGAGCTCTTACCCATTGTTCACAATCCAATTCGGTAGGATTGAAAATGGCCGGATCTTCTTTACCATCTCCCCATTCACGGCCTGTAAAGGTATTAATACCAAAATGAAGGAAACAAGTGAATTCCATTTGTTGCCATGCCAACTGTTGCGGTGTAGGCACCAAACGGGAAGCCATATCTATCTTCTGTTCCGTAGTCGCTCCTGCCGGAAAAGCTACGTGTTTCTCATAATACTCCTGTGCCTGAGTTCCCAGAAAAGCACAAAGTAAGGCTGCGGTTAGAATCGTTTTTCTCATTTTTCTTTATTACTAGGTTATTTTAATGGACGAATCATAAACTCAAACGTATGCTTCTCCACCGGAACACGATATGGCGGCAATACCCCCGGACCACAAGTCGCAGTACCTACCCCCGACTGTTCCGCATCTAAGTGAACATTTATAATCCCTGTTCTCTCAAGTTTATTAATATGAGTAGCTTTATCTACATTAGAATCCGTAAATGGAATAACACTGAACTGAAACACTTTATCCGAACGGAAAGACAAACCTTCTCCTGCCTCATCCGCCAATTCCATCCAACGCACATCCGTACGGTTTCCTGTAGCCTGGGGCTTCACATAATAATGGAACATACGTTCTGCATCTGTATGGTAAATTCCAATACATCCAGACTGATTACGGTCTATATAAGTTTCATGTTCACCACGTCCCAAATAAGAAACCTTGTTATAGGCATACGGCATTTCAAATGCCAGGCCCACTCTAGCCAATGAAGTAACAGCAGAAGTATCCGGCAGGAAAGTTGTCTTTACTTTTAATGCACCATTGCTCTGCAAAGTATATACAAAGGTAGCCATTCCCAACTTTACGCCTTTAGCATTCCATAATTCTACTTCCGCTTTACCACCTGTTTCAGATGCTTTGACAAAAGTAGCTTTTTGAATCATATTATCCAAACCTTCTTTCCTCCAAATTTTGGCTCCTCCTGTTTTTTCCCTGCTGTCATTGTCCGTAACAGGACGATAAAGGCTGAGAACTACAGGAGATGAAAGCATCTCTTTACCTTTATATATATAAGAGCGTAAAGCACCGGTTGCAGGATCAATATCTATCTTCACCTTATCAGCCAATTTGATTTCCGGCGCACGATACCCTTTGTTGGCAGACAGTACAAACTGGTCATAGGCCACTTCGTCATGAGTTCCAATAAAGGGAGTTGCCTTATCAGGCGTCCAAGACAGATTCAAATAAGCCTCACGAATCGTAGAAGGCAACTTTACAGCACCCAAAGAGAATGTTACAGCCTCATGAGGGGCACAGTCTACTTTTCGAGTTCCTTCTGCTATCACTTTCCCATCATCCCCCATGACCTGCCAGTGCAACGTATAGGCATTCAAATTGGTAAAGTCATACCAGTTCTTGACTTCCACTGTCAGCTTCTTAGGATCGGTCAGTGCCGATTTGATATATTGATACTCCTTCTTCACTTCAATGAGATGCGGATGCGGTTCGCGGGCTGCATTGACCAACCCGTTACAACAGAAATTGCCAAAGCTGGGCACATCCTTCGGACCATAATCCCCACCATAACTCCAATACCATTTACCATCCTTATCTATCTCGCGGAAAGATTGATCCACCCAATCCCAGATACAACCTCCCTGAACAATCGGTTCGGTTTCGAATACATGCATATATTCCTTTAATCCTCCGCCACTATTACCCATAGTATGCAGATACTCTGTCATGATGAAAGGACGATAGACTTTAGGTTCTGTCTGGCGGGCATAGGCCATGAGTTCTTCCACGCTGCGATACATACGGCAATAGATATCGGTATTATAATTCTGTTCGGCCCGTTCATATTGTACAGGACGACTTTTCTCCACTGACTTCATCCAGTCATATGTACGTTCGAAGTTAATACCGTTTCCGGCTTCATTCCCCAATGACCAGATGACGATAGCCGGATGATTCTTGGAACGCTCATACATACGTTGGGTACGATCCATGTGGGCAGGCAACCAAGTGGAATCTTTGGCCAATGAAGCAGGTCCATACCCCATGCCATGTGATTCAATATTAGCTTCATCTATCATATAAAGTCCATAACGATCACAAAGCTGATACCAATAAGGATGGGTAGGATAGTGCGAATTGCGGACCGTATTGATATTATGCTGTTTCATCAATTTGATATCTTTTTCCATCAGTTCCTTGCTTACAGTCCGTCCTAATTGGGAATGTTCATGACGGTTCGTTCCCTTTACCAAGACCGGCACACCATTGATGCAAAAACGTCCGTCCTTAATTTCCGAAGTGCGGAAACCTACTTCACATCCGGTAAGTTCCGTTACTTTACCTGTTACATCTTTCAATTCCAAGATCAGCGTATAAAGATTCGGATGCTCAGCACTCCAGACTTCCACATCCGGCAAACTTTGTTCATCCAACTTCAAGAAATGGCTCAATCCCTTCGATTTGATAGGATATTCACCTTGCAGAACCGCCTTACCGGTTTTATCTTCCAGTCGGTAAGCAAAGGTAGTCATGGAAGTAGAAGGTCCTTCAATGGTAGCTTCCAAACCGAAAATACCTTCTTTATATTGTTGTTTGTCTAAAGAAGAGGTTACTTTGTAATCGGCTATATACTGTTTAGGAGTGCTGTAAAGATACACATCACGTTCAATACCACTCAACCGCCACATATCCTGGCACTCCAAATACGAACCGGCACTCCAACGGTAAACCTCCAATGCCACCGTATTCTCACCTTTCTTCAATTTATCAGTGATATCCCATTCGGCCGGTGTCTTTGAACCTTGATTATAGCCCAACAGATGTCCGTTCACCCAAATATAGTAAAAAGAAATCACTCCTTCACAACAGATAACCACACGGCGGTCTTCCCAATCGGCAGGAATTGTAAAGGTACGTCTGTAGGAACCGACTTCATTCTCTTTATATGGAACTAAAGGCGGATTCTTTTTAAAATGGAACAGTTTGTCATCGAACTCATAGGTTTCGTTTACATAAATAGCTGTTCCATATCCTTGACGTTCCCAATTGCCGGGAACCTGAATATCCGCCCATCCTCCTGTATAAAACTCCGGTTTATAAAAATCCTTCGGACGGTTATCGGGATTCTTTACCCAATGGAATTTCCAACTACCGTTCAGACTCATGTAATAAGGAGAAGATTCATAATCTCCGTTACGGATATCAGATACGGTTTGATAAGGCCACACATAAGTATGAGGGGCCAGTTTGTTCAGTCCGACAGCATATTGGCTCTGCCATTCGGGTTGTTGTTGCGCCATTACTGGAAATATAACCAGAGCAGCCAAAAAATATAATAATGTATTTCTCATATATCTATTTATTCTATCATTACCTCATCAAAATAAATCCTTGCCTCTTGTCCGGGGCGTACATGGGTTGCAGGACACTCTCCGGCTCCTTTAGCAATAATCCGCACATAACGGCCAATTTCCTTATTCAAATCAAGTACCACATCCTCTTTGAAAGTCCCTTCACGGAAAATCTCTCCATCCGTGAACTGTTTACCGGATACTTTACGATAATCCCGATTATCATTTGAAACCCACACTTCAATATCTGCCGGTTTATGGGCTGCCATGCCATAATTCGTTATGCATCCCACTGATACAGAACGAAGCGACTCCTTCTTTTGCAAATCTATAGTAAAAGCGACAGAATCACTGCTTTCCCATGAATGCCATTCGAAATCCGACTGGCGCAAGCTGCCACGTATACCATTTACTAAAATCTTCCCGGCCTGTGTCTTTCCTAAAACAGGTTTGGCGGTAGCCTTATTCCAAACCAAAGGCAATGTCAATGTTTTTCCCATCTGCCGACCTGCTCTATAAGTCGTACACTTTATAGTTTGTGTACCGGTCACCATCAACGGGCTCTTATATAGCAGAGACCGGTCTGTCGGCTCCTTACCATCCATTGTGTAACGGATTTCCACATCAGGACGTTCACATTCCAGTTTCACCTGTAGCTTTCCATTTACAGGGGTTACCGTATGTTGTATATTATACATGGAACAGGCAAACACAATCCCTTTAGCAGACAGATGCTCGTTGAATTTATCCATTGCCACCAAAAAACTTCTCCAATTTTTATGCCAAGGCTGTGTCCAAGCCACTTCGGCTAAAGCAGCCAGACGAGGGAACAGCTGATATTCCACATCTTCCGGTTTATTGCAAAACTCAGTCCACATAGAAGCCTGTACTCCCATCAGCAAGGAACGTACCTCCGGACTCCATTCTTTCTGTATCGGTTCATACCTATATACATCCTTCAATGTATTATTCCCAAAATAGGTCAAAGGTTCAAACCATTGCGGTCCCTGATAACGAATCAAATACATGATACGTGCAGGAGTCATGACAAACCTATGCCCTTGCTCCGCTGCCTTGACGGCAGCCTGACCGTAGCCTCTCCAACCATAAATAATTGCTCCGTCGGGAATCCGGGTATTGGTCAGTTCATCCCAGCCCATGGCTTCTTTCCCTTTGCTTTGTACATATTTACTCATTCTCGCCATAAAATAACCTTGCAACGCTTCTTCGTCCTCCAAGCCTTCCTGTCGCATACGTTCCTGACAAAGCGGACACTCCTTCCAATGCGTTTTCCGAGCCTCATCCCCACCCAAATGAATATACCTGGAGGGAAACAGCTCCACCACCTCGTCAATCACCCCTTGCAAGAAAGTGAACACACTATCGTTTCCTGCACAGAAGATCACATCCGCATGATTTCCTCCCAATCCTGGAAGGACACCGATAAATTTATCAACCACAGGACAAGCCAACAATGGATAAGAAGCCAACGCAGCATTACTATGAGCCGGCATTTCAATTTCAGGAATCACTTCAACCTGATGTCGGGCGGCATACGCCACTATCTCACGGATATCCTCCTGTGTGTAAAATCCTTTTTCTACAGTCGGTTCACCCTGCCGGGGATTACGACGCTCCGGAAAAGATTTTCCAGGACGATCTACACGCCGTGAACCGATTTCCGTAAGTAAAGGATATCTCTTTATTTCAATACGCCAACCATTATCATCCACCAAATGCAGATGCAGGGTATTGATTTTCAACATTCCCATACAATCGATAATACGAAGCAGATTCTCTTTCGGAATAAAAAAGCGGGCCACATCCACCATCAATCCACGATATCCGAAACGAGGTTCATCCTTGATTGTCATAGCCGGCACGCTCCAATCCGCAGTTTCCGCCACCGCTGTGCCCTCAATGGAAGCAGGCAATAACTGACGAATAGTCTGCAAGGCATAAAAGAAACCTTTTGTATCTGAAGCTTTAACTATTATCTGCCTGGGAATTATTTCCAGATGATACGCCTCACTCTTTAATGCGTCATCGGTAAGGAAACTGATTTTCCCCTTCTTTTCTCCAACCTTCACACAAGGAGTAAATCCGGCCGCCTGGGTAAAAAGAGCAGAGAAACAGCGTGCAACCTCTGCCTGCTCCTCATTTTCTACCGTAAAGTCTGTTTTTCCGGAGAAAGTAAAATAACCTGTACCCGGAGTAATACTCTCCGGGCAGGGAACAATAGATATAGATTGGATTAGGTTGTCAGCAGGTAAGGCCATAGTCGCAAATAACGACCATAGCAAAATCAAACAGGTGTATTTCATGATATATGCTATTTTTCTTATTCTTTGTCTCTATCGGGTGAAAAGCGTACCGGATCATTATACTGCTCCTGCAATCTTGCCAATTCAGTCTTCAGCTCCGTCACAACCGGTTCATATTCTTTCTGACCATAAAGATTATGCATTTCCGTAGGGTCTGCCTGTAAATCATACAATTCCCACACATCAATATCATTATAGAAGTGAATTAATTTATAACGCTCTGTACGTACACCATAATGACGTTTCACCATATGTTCTGCCGGATATTCATAAAAATGATAATACAATGATTTGCGCCAATCAGCAGGTTTTTCTCCTTTCAACAGTGGAAGCAACGAAACACCTTGGATATCTTCGGGAACAGGAGCACCTGCCAATTCCAGAAAGGTAGGTGCATAATCTATGTTTTGCACCAGTTCTGTAATATCACCTTTCCTGTCAAAACCTTTGGGCAACCGCATGTGTTTCCGCCGTCCAAACGAAAGTGATTGGCAATATAGGGAATTACCGTCTAATTTATCTATCAAAGTAGGTATTGAAGGAGACAACATTCCTCAAAACCATATCCGCGCAAATTATAGCAGAGTGGATAAAATGTACTATACAGTTGGCGAAACAGCTTCAGTAGAAAGCTACGTCTTAAATGAAGGTACTCAAACAGTCAACTCCTTTGATATCACTTGGCAGATGAATGGAGGGGAAAAAATCAGCAAGCATATAGATGGCATCGACTTACAACCGTTTAACTATTGCTACATCAACGTAAATTTACCCATAGTAGCGGAAGGACATGGAAAACTAGATGTCACCGTATCCAATCCTAATGGTAAAGAAGATGATTTCATCGGGAATACGACTACAACCATCAGTGATTTCGGCGCTCTGCTCGAACCATTCCAAAGAAATGTGTTGGTAGATGAACTTGTAAATACCAATGATGAAAATACTCCGGCCGCCAATGAGATCATTCAAAAAGCAATTGAAAAATCTCCTTTGAAAGACCATGTAATCTGGATACAAAATCACGTAATGGATAAGGATTATTACATTTTAGGATTTTCCAGTTACGACTGGTTGTTTGGTGATGACAACTTGCCTCTCACGTCTTCGGTCAATTTGAATCATATTGAAAAGATTCCTGGCACTTGGGTATATAATACGGATATAGAAAAAGTAGCAGCTCCCTTGGAAATGTTCATGGTAGATGAAGACTTTGACAAACATTTAGATTACGCACTTCAAATGAAGACATTCTATTCTTTAAGTGCAGAATGCAAAGAGGTAGAAGATAATGTATTGAAAATAAAAGTAGAAGCTAAACCGGCTCTTGAAGGATTATTCCCTTATGTATTCAGACCGGCTTACGCTTTACTTCTCATAGAAGACGGAATTGTAGGCTCCCAAGCAGGTGTTGAAGGTGACTATATTCACAACGGAGTGCCAAGAGCTTTTATTGATCCCGAAGATCCGGAATACGCCAGAGCAGGCAATGAAATCGAAATACCGGATAATGGCTTTACCATTGAAACAGAATATGAGGTAACAGACCCCTCGTGGAAATTGGAGAACATGAAACTAATTTTCTATATCATGGATGGACAAATGGTAATAGACAATGTTGTTTCTTGTCCTATAGAAACGATAAATTCCGGATTGGAAAAGAATGTATCAGATGCGGACTTCACCGTCATATGCAAGAATGGAAACCTCCATATAGAAGGAGATTTTGATAACGCCAAAATCTTTGCGATCGATGGACAAGAATTAATGACTACGAATAGCACCGACACCAATATATCCGGTCTGAACAAAGGTATCTATTGCATCTTCATACAAAAAGAGAATAAATTCGCTTCATACAAATTTGTAGTACAATAACTTACACGAAAAAAGGGAATATTATCCCCAATAAAAGAGAGAAGAGAAGTAAACAGGGGCATTATGTTTCTTCCTTCTCTCTTTCCATTATAAATATAAAAGCTTTCCGGCAACTTATTAAAAGATCTTCTATCCTCAATAAATAACACACAAATCATACTTATCCAATCACAATGCTCTCTTCTCTTGATTTTTGTTAGTACAAAAACATCCTTCTCACTAATAAACCTTTGAATTGTATATAGCACACTGGTACTGTTTTGATCTACACAGTATCATAAAAGAGAGTTAGTAGGATTTACTGATCCGTCGCATCAACTCCATACACATCCGCCCATTATGATAAGGACATTTCCAGAACCCGGCTTTATCATCTTCCCGGTTCACTGTCCCGTCAGCACGGATGCTCATCTTGCCATGCTATTATTTATTTGATTAGATACAAGTAAATCTCGCACATCAATATTTAAAATGTCCGCAATTTGATATAAAACGGGGATAGGAGGTTAAATCCTATTAGTAGCATAGAGATTTATCATATTGAAACTTTTGCCGAGCTTGTCAGCCAATTCTGTTTGGCTGATACCCCTTGCTTCTAAAACCTCTTTTATCTTCTTCATATTAGACATATTTATTTTATCTGCAAAGATACAATTTGGTATCTCATAAAAAATAGCTACTTTCGCATAAGGAAAAAGTTACTTGGATGCAATTCAAGGCGAAACGCAGTAAATAACACGATTAACAAATCATTACCTCAAAAATGGGAATCATCCCAAAGTCTTTTGTACAAGGCACTAAGAAAAATTTTCCTGAATTTAAACAATTTCTTGATATGCCCGAAATTTCAAAATACTATATTCAATTATGCATAGCCAAACTAAGCGAATGCTTTAGCTTTGGCATTCACAATAATCCGGAAGATTTAGATAAGGCATTCAAGATATGCCAAGATTCCCTTATTGCAGAATATGAAAATGAACTGAAAAAGATAAATACCACAACCGTTGTGGGTTGGTTCTTAGAAAACTATATTAACTTATGTGAAACGCTTGAGAATCCGACTAATCTTACTGATAAAGAGATTATACCTATTATTATAAACAAGTTAATCTGCAAAAATGTTTTCTTACAAATAACTCAAAATGCCATTACCTCATCCGAAAATAGCTCATTTACCCAAGAAGTAATGGATAAACTATATTATTTGACATTCTCATTATCAAAATTAGTGCAAGACCAGCAATTCTTTTACTTATATGATAGAAAGCACTATCAATTAGAGCTATATGAAGACCGTTACGCATTCACATTGACTGATAAATCCTATATTAAATACCCCACGTTTAATTGGAATGAAAATATTGGTTCTATAAGCCAAATAGAACATATAAAACAATTTAAAGAACAGACTATTAATACCTTCGGAGACGTTGCTGAAGAATTATATAACATTGTATTCCGTCCTTCCATAATTGATTTAAAAACAATTAGCGAACAAGATTTTATGCAAATTCTAAAAGGAAACTATAATAACAATGTTCAACGTCACGGCATAATAGACATAACATCTTTGTTCTTCAAGTACCCCGATAATCCATTCCTTAATGGATTGACATTAAGACAGGAAAACACAAGCTTATCTCGCACGATAAAGAATCCTAATTACCCACATAGAATAAGATTTAGACCTATAATTGAATTACATATTGACAATAGTATTTGCTATGTCACAACCTCTCAGTTAGTATTTGAAGCTTTAGATGAACATATATCCAACCTCATACCATTTAATATATTGCCAAAAGAATGGGAAAGTAATGAATCAATTAAAAGCTTTGGCAAGGATTGGAAAAATCAACATGATAAATGGCTCGATGATGAAGTTGAAAATATTCTTAATAAAAGCGGATACTATTTGTTGCGAAATATAACAGGTATAGATGGCTTAAATATAGTTAAAACACCAGCTGTAATTCCAAATAAAAATGTAGGAGAAATCGATTTTATCATTATAGATGAAACTAAACGGATAGTGTATATTGTTGATACCAAGTATATAAAAGCAAAGAAACAACATGCCTGTATAAATGATGATAAGTCAAAATTCACGGGTGGGAAAAAGCCATATAATGAACAATTGTTTATAAAATATGAATGGATTAGGAATAATCTATTTCACGTTCAAAATGAATTCAGAAGAAAGGGTATTAATATAAATATTACTGACTATAACGTTGATTTATTCTTCATAACAAATGCACCATCATTCTATAGTATCATATCAGAATATCCAATAATACCAGTAAAAGAATTATTACGGCACCTTGAAACTCATCAATAAAAAATCGTATCTGTTTTGAGTATTCAAGGATTTGTCGTATTTTTGTGACACAGAGAGTTATTTGACAGCATAGCACCGCAAAACGCTGAAAATTGCACGGTTGCTAAATCGTTACCTTTATTTCTCAAATACTCAGTTAAATGTTTATTTCTCAAACGGTTGTATCCAACCGTTGAAAATCTATAATAAACTTATTATTTCCATTCTCAAACATATTTCTTTAGATATATTGCTGTATGAAGTCAGGTTTTAACAACAACCTTCGTAAATATAAAGAATTATTCCTAGACTACAAATAAAAGAAGAATAAACGATGGAGTTATGATAACAAAAAGAAATGGC
>OGRH01000322.1_pt1 | contig 40359 bp, 36 predicted proteins | sample 1553461 | NCBI WGS metagenome assembly OGRH01 (sample SAMEA2580092, study PRJEB22360) | human gut metagenome | biome: human gut; feature: human-associated habitat; material: faeces | place: Denmark | collected 2008/2010
TAGAGCGCACGCCTGATAAGCGTGAGGTCGGTGGTTCGAGTCCACTTAAGCCCACCATATAGAAGAGCCGAGGTTCAGAGCAATAGCGAAGAATAATGAGGCTTGACATCATCAAGTCTAAAATCTCTTCTAAAAAGCACCTTGAAAACTGAATAAAGAAGCAGATAAAGCGAGAAAAGTATTAGTTATACAGGTAAACAAACTCAAATGATAATTTGAATGCGTAAACCATAGGTAAAAAATACTACAATTAAGCTTAAGGGTAATAAGAAGATTAGTTATAAATAAACTAAAGGCTTATTAAACTGCGAAAAGAGTAATTAACATTACAAGAAAAAGAAGAACCAAAGATATCTCATAATGGTCAAGCTACAAAGAGCACAAGGGGAATGCCTTGGCACCGAGAGCCGAAGAAGGACGTGACTAACTGCGATAAGCTGCGGGGAGCCGTAAGTAGGCTTTGATCCGCAGATTTCCGAATGGAGCAATCCGGCAAGAGGAAAGTCTTGTCATCATATACTGAATACATAGGTATATGAGGGGAACCGCCTGAACTGAAACATCTAAGTAGGGCGAGGAAGAGAAATCAACTGAGATTCCGTAAGTAGTGGCGAGCGAACGCGGAAGAGGCCAAACCGAGAGTAGTAATACTTTCGGGGTTCGGACAGAAAACGGTATTGTAAAGGTTTAGTGGAATGGAATGGGAAGTCCAACCGAAGAAGGTGAGAGTCCTGTACACGAAAAGCCTGAACAGCCATCTGTATCCAGAGTACCGCCGGACACGTGAAACCCGGTGGGAATACGGGGGGACCATCCTCCAAGCCTAAATACTACTCGGTGACCGATAGTGAAGAAGTACTGTGAAGGAAAGGTGAAAAGTACCCCTGACGGGGAGTGAAAAAGAACCTGAAACCTTGTGTTTACAAGCACCGAAAGCTCATCAAAGAGCGATCGGGTACCTTTTGTAGAATGGTCCGGCGAGTGAATGTAACCGGCGAGGTTAAGCACTTAAGGTGTGAAGCCGCAGCGAGAGCAAGTCTGAATAGGGCGTATGAAGTCGGTTGTATTCGACCCGAAACCGGGTGACCTACCCATGGTCAGGTTGAAGTAAAGGTAAAACTTTATGGAGGACCGAACCGACTCCCGTTGAAATGGTAGCGGATGAACTGTGGGTAGCGGAGAAATTCCAATCGAACCCGGAGATAGCTGGTTCTCTCCGAAATAGCTTTAGGGCTAGCCTTGAAATAGATTACCGGAGGTAAAGCACTGAATTGGCTAGGGGCCGAGAGGTTACTGAACCTTATCAAACTAAGAATGCCGGATAATCGTTTTTCAGGAGTCAGACAGTGGGAGATAAGTTTCATTGTCAAAAGGGAAACAGCCCAGACCCACAGCTAAGGTCCCCAAGTATAGTTAAGTGGAAAAGGATGTGGAATTGCACAGACAACCAGGATGTTGGCTTAGAAGCAGCCACTCATTAAAAGAGTGCGTAATAGCTCACTGGTCGAGTGACTCTGCGCCGAAAATTTAACGGGGCTAAACTATACACCGAAGCTTGGGATACATCTAATGTATGGTAGGAGAGCGTTCTGTATGGGGAGAAGTCGTAGCGAAAGCGGCGGTGGACTATACAGAAGTGAGAATGCCGGAATAAGTAGCGAGAATTAAGTGAGAATCTTAATGGCCGAAAGTCTAAGGTTTTTGGAGGAAGGTTCGTCCGCTCCAAGTAAGTCGGGAGCTAAGGTCAGGCCGAAAGGCGTAGCCGATGCACATACGGTTGATATTCCGTAACCATCTGTAATTTAAGCAAAGGGACACTTCAAAAGGGTGTGACCCGGGCGTTGGTTGACCCGGGCGTAAGGGACCGAAATTAGAGTAGGGAAGCACACTTGGCTGAAGGCGAGAAAAGCTTTGCGTATAGAAACAGATGCCCGTACCGCAAACCGACACAGGTGGACAGGAAGAGAATTCTAAGGCCAGCGGGAGAAGGGTAGTTAAGGAACTCGGCAAATTGACTCCGTAACTTCGGAATAAGGAGTGCTCGAAAGAGCCGCAGAGAATAGGCCCAGGCGACTGTTTAGCAAAAACACAGGTCTCTGCCAAATCGAAAGATGAAGTATAGGGGCTGACACCTGCCCGGTGCCGGAAGGTTAAGAGGAGGAGTGAGAGCTCCGAATTGAAGCCCCGGTAAACGGCGGCCGTAACTATAACGGTCCTAAGGTAGCGAAATTCCTTGTCGGGTAAGTTCCGACCCGCACGAATGGTGTAACGATCTGGGCACTGTCTCAACTACCCACCCGGCGAAATTGTAGTACCGGTGAAGATGCCGGTTACCTGCGGCAAGACGGAAAGACCCCATGGAGCTTTACTGTAGCCTGATATTGGGTTTCGGAAATCTATGTACAGGATAGGCGGGAGACTTGGAAACATGAGCGTCAGCTTGTGTGGAGTCGATGTTGGGATACCGCCCTTAGGTTTCTGGAATTCTAACCTGCGGCCGTGAAACCGGTCGGGGGACATTGTCAGGTGGGCAGTTTGACTGGGGCGGTCGCCTCCGAAAAGGTAACGGAGGCGCTCAAAGGTTAGCTCAGCACGGACGGAAACCGTGCCTCTGAGTGTAAACGCAAAAGCTAGCCTAACTGCGAGGGTGACGGCCCGAGCAGTAACGAAAGTTGGAGTTAGTGATCCGGCGGTATGTGAATGGAAATGCCGTCGCTCAACGGATAAAAGCTACCCTGGGGATAACAGGCTGATCTCCCCCAAGAGTCCACATCGACGGGGAGGTTTGGCACCTCGATGTCGGCTCATCACATCCTGGGGCTGTATTCGGTCCCAAGGGTTCGGCTGTTCGCCGATTAAAGTGGTACGCGAGCTGGGTTCAGAACGTCGTGAGACAGTTCGGTCCCTATCTGTCGTGGGCGCAGGATATTTGAGGAGCTCTGTCCTTAGTACGAGAGGACCGGGATGGACGTACCTCTGGTGCACCAGTTGTCATGCCAATGGCACGGCTGGGCAGCTATGTACGGAACGGATAAACGCTGAAAGCATCTAAGCGTGAAGCCGACTCCAAGATTAGATATCCCATCGTATAACGAGTAAGACCCCTTGAAGACTACGAGGTTGATAGGCTGCGTGTGTAAGTGCCGTGAGGCATTCAGCTTGGCAGTACTAATAGGTCGAGGGCTTGACCACAAGATTTCTTTGGTCAGCTGTGTAGTATATACTTAAACCGATTGGTCATTCCAATATGAATTTAACTAATCTTTCTTCTTAATCTTCTTTCCTTTATTCAGTTTTCAGGGTGTTTACCCTTTTATATACACCGAGTAATCGGTGGTTCATTTGAACTTTCAGCACCACATTATGTGGTGCTTTTTTGTTTATATTTCAGAAAAAAGTAAAGGGGTATTTTATAACCAAATATTGAAATAGTATTGATTACAATTACTGTATATGGTACAATGATAACAGTTCTAAAAACTATGATGTAAATTTGGATGGTACAGCACATTGATACAGAAGATGATATAGGGGGATAAACAATGAAAAAATTATTATCAATCATACTCGTTGGAATTTTGGCGGTTTCATCTTTCATTTTAACAACATTTGCTGCTGAAAATGAAAAGTCCGAAACTGAAATAGAGCGTGAGAAACTTGGCTGGCTCCTTGACGCATTTAAAATTCTCAACACAAACATTGGTGAGGCGAGAATCTATAACTATGTTGCAGGTGATACATATAATGCTGCATACAATCTTTATAATCAGGACGAACTTGCAACAGCCGAGGAATATAAAAATATGAAGGACAAGCTGTATAGTGCCGCTTATAACCTTCATGTTGATGTTGCATATGCCAAAACTGCTTACGATATGCCTGTAAGGAACAGAATTACAACAACTGGTATTCTGATGAGCAATGGAACGAATTTCAGCATAAGCTTGCTGATTTAAAAACCAACTTAGAGCCGTATATTGCAGGCACTAATGATTACGATGTTTGGGCTATTACAAATGCCTACAACGAACTTCTTGCTGTGTACAACAAGATGACGAATGCCTATACTTTAAAAGGTGATGTGAACAAAGACGGTGTTGTTAATGTTGTCGATGCTACCCTTATTCAGAAATATATCGCCCATGAGGTTGAATTTACAGGTGCGCAGAAGATGTTAACAAATGTAGCAAAGTATGAAAGCGATATATCGGTCATTGCCGCTACTGATTTACAAAAATTTATTGTTGGTCTTAATGGCGACTTTGGAAACAATCATATTTTCCTTGACGAGCAGGATGGTATACAGTATTTTGATGATACAATGCGTTGGTATGCTTACGGTAACTATAATATTTCGCCAAGGTACCCGTACATTACCTATGGTCCGTATGTTAAAAATGAGCATACAGACTTTTTCGTAGTCGGTTATTACGATATGATGTGTAAAGAACATGGCTATACAAAATAATTTCTTCAGATTAAAATTGAAAATATAAAATCGGCGGAAGTAATGCACAAACACATTGCTTCCGCTGTTTTTTGATTGGTCTTTAGTGTCATCTTAATATAGTACATCTTAGGATTAAAGTTGTTCCTTATCTTTACTATCTTCTTGGACATGGTGCGGTGCTACACCGCATAACGAGCAGTTAGGTAAAATGATAAACTTACCTCGGGTATTAGAGCTTATCGCTTTTCAAACTATCTTCTTGAACATGGCGCGGTGCTACACCGCTGATGTAGGGATAAAGTTCTTCGTATGAATCAGCCTGTTCTTCGTTTTGTACAGCCGTTGGAATAAGTCCTGTGCAATCCTGATTTGAACAGGTGTTAAGCTCTAAATCACTTGGTGTTAAAATCTTTTTGTAATCGGGTACTTTGCGTTTCATCTGCACACTTCCTTTGTAAAAGTGTGTGCGGATGAATTGAATTTATGCGTTTTACATAATGATTTTGCAAAATAAAAGGCAGTACAAGGATGTACTGCCTAAAGTGCGATATTACAGTATATTTATTTTTCGTTTAGATTTTACAATCTAAATAATTGGTGAACACGGTTCGCCGCTACAATTGCGGATGTATATTGTTGTTTTTAGATAATTTTACTTCTTAAAGAGTATCAGATTTTACTGCGTTTTTTGGAAAATTTAGCAGTAACAATAATTGCTATAATTATCAAAATGTGCAGTATAATGTGATACATATCAGGGACATACTTTCCTTCTATGCTTATAAGTGAAATGCAATCTTTAAAATAGGCTATTTTGTTATCAATATTTCCCATGAAACCATTTCCGAATATTGTATACCATTCGTGGCTTAGAAATTGAGTGACAAACCACATTCCGAGCCATATCAGATGAAGTATTTTACCAATTTTCTTAGTAAAAAGCATTAGCAAAAATGTAGCAATTGGGATTAACATAAATATCCACTCATCTTTAAAAGAACCCTCGACTAAATACTTATCTCCTATTTTTATTCCAATCATTGCAAGAAAGTACCAAAACAATAAAATGATATTACTGATTAAAACACTTTTTTTCATGATTATGGACTCCTCATTTTCAGCTAAATCATATTAGAAAGCTCCAATGCTTATGTAACTGCTTGCAAAAAGCGTTGCAATGTTACGCTCGGGCATTAAATGTTATTTATTAGTTAAACGGTCTTCACGAATGATTAATAATGAGCTTTTTGATTTTGTACACATCGCCGTCCATAACCTTATATGTACTGCGGAGTTCGCCGTCAATGTCGGGTGAAATGCTCTGGTGAATGTACAGGCTGTCGATACCGAAATCAGCCGCACCGCCGATATCGCTGATATAATCGTTGCCAATCATAATTGACTCGCTCTTTTCAAGTCCGTAACGGTCAAAAAGTGTTTTGAAATATTTTTCGTCAGGTTTAGAACATTCTTCGTCAGAGCTGATGCAAATGCCGTCAAAATATTTTGTCAGATCAAACATATTCAGCTCATTTTCTGTGAATGAACGCTGTGCGTTTGAGAGAAGATAAATCTTTTTGCCTTTTGCCTTGAGAGTGTCGAGAAGATCAAGTACACCGTCATAAAGCTTGATGTACTTTGTTGAGTAGCAACGGAATGCCTCGGCAATAAAAAACACCTCGGCTTTTGTAACCTTAACGCCTTTCTGCGTGAAAAGCTTGCGGAAAACCTTTTCAATTTTTATGTCAACAACTTTTGTGTCGGGAGACTTTTTGAGAACAGCCTTTTTTTCAGCCTGAACAAGTCTGTCGTACTCCTCGTTAAGCTCGTCATAGGTGTAGTGTGCACCCTTGTAGGCATAGAGAATGGCAATTTTCTTCCACAAATCATCGTTCCATTCATCTGTATTAATGTCGATGAGAGTGCCGTATAAGTCAAAAATGTAATTATTGTACATTTTTTGTCCTCCGAAACAAATTTCTAACTTTTATGTGTCTATTGTACCAGTTTTTTATTCTGATTGCAATAGCAGAATTTTTGTGTTATACTGGAGAAAACAGTATTTAATCGCATTTTTTGCATTTTTTTAAAATTACGGGGTGAATTTATGACTAAAAAAGAAATTGCCGTGAACGCTGTTCATGCCTTGAAAAAAGAATATCCCGACGCAATATGTTCGCTTGTCTACACAGATCCGTTGCAGTTGCTCATTGCAACAAGGCTTGCCGCTCAATGCACGGACGCAAGGGTTAATATGGTCACTCCTTCGTTGTTTGACAGGTTCAAAACGGCTCAGGATTTTGCCGACTCAACTCCCGAAGAAGTTGCTGAGTATATAAAAAGCTGCGGACTTTATAAGACTAAATCAAAAGATATTGTTGAAATGGCAAGAATGCTTTGTGACGATTTTGGCGGTGTCGTTCCCGATAATATTGACGATTTGACAAAACTCCCCGGAATCGGCAGAAAAACCGCAAATCTTGTGTGCGGTGACATTTTCGGTCAGCCTGCGGTTGTGGTTGATACACATTGCATACGCATTACAAAAAGGCTTGGACTTCATGATTTAAAGGATCAGAAAAAGATTGAATTTGCATTGCGTGAGCTTTTGCCGCCCGATGAAAGCAATGACTTTTGTCACCGACTTGTTCTGCACGGCAGAGCAGTCTGCACCGCAAGAAAGGCAAAATGTGAAGAATGCTGTATGAACGAATTTTGCCCAAAGAAAATCTGACAGAGGGGTTTGTATGGATAAGATGAAAGATATAAAGCTGATTGCGCTTGACCTTGACGGCACAACTCTTGCCGACAGCGACACCTTGAGCAAACGAACGCAAACTGCCATTGAATCTGCGATCAAAAGCGGAATAACCGTTGTTGCGGCAAGCGGCAGACCGTTCGTTATGATGCCCGACAGCGTGATGAACATTGTCGGTCTGGACTATGCGATTACCTCGAACGGCGCTGTAATAAGCAAGTGCGGTAAAACGGTTCACCGTTCGCTGATTTTACCCGATGATGTGTTGAAAATTCTCGGTGCTGTGCGTAATGACGATGTTATTCTTGAGGGATTTATTGACGGATTTACATATGCCGATGTCAGATATGTGCATAGACCGCTTGACTACGGCTGTGAGCCTGAATATTTTGAATACACCCGTTCATGCCACGGCAAGATTGTCGATATGAGAAGCTTTTTGAGCAAGCATAGAAATGAGCTTGACCTCATCAGCATTATAAGTACGGACGAAAAGCTTCGCAACAGGCTGTGGAGCAGTATCGAAAAGGCTTGCAACAGCGTTGAAATTACGACTTCAACCGACCATTTTGTTGAGATTATGTCGGCAGAGGCATCAAAAGCGAAGGCGCTCCTGCGTTTGTGTGACTTTTTGAATATCGGCATGGAAAATGTCTGCGCCTGCGGAAATGCCGATAATGATGCCGACATGATTGCCGAGTCGGGACTTGGTGCGGCTGTTGAAAATGCAAGTCAAAAATGCCTTGACCGTGCCGATATCGTAATCCCGTCAAATAATAACGATGGTGTTGCACAATTGATTGAGAAAATTCTTAAAAATTGATTGTAATAATGCGGCGGTAATTTCATATAAATAAAAACAGTCGGGAAGACATTGTTTTGCATTTTGCAAACTGTCTTCCCGACTTCCATTTTCCATTTTCAACTTTTCGTTTTCAATTTTTTAAGCATTTCCTCATGGTCGGCTTTAAGTGCTTTGATAAGCGTCAGACTGTCCCAGTCTTTGCTTGTGGGAGTAATAACCGCCTTAAGCGGAACTCGTCCGACACCGCACTTGTTCAGTGCCTTGATGAGCGAGTCAATCGTTTTATTCGTGAAATTGTGCATGACAATCATTTCTTCGTCAAAGCCGTCACCGTCAAACTTTTCTGCCGCAGGCTCAACACCTTTGATGCCTGCAAGGAAACCGATAGGCTGATTGAAATCTTCTTTTTCAACCTTTTTAACCTGTATTTTCAACGGCATAAGTGCAAACTTTGCCTTGCGAAATCTTTCGTCCGAAAAGTTGTAAAACATAGCAAGTTCTTTCATATTTTCACCGTTAATCCGTATCAAGCTTGAGAACCGCCATAAATGCCTCCTGCGGAACTTCAACAGAACCGAGCTGGCGCATACGCTTTTTACCTTCTTTTTGCTTTTCAAGGAGTTTTTTCTTACGGGAAATATCACCGCCGTAGCACTTGGCAAGTACATCCTTACGCATAGCCTTTACGGTTTCTCTGGCAATAATTTTACCGCCGATGCAAGCCTGAATCGGAATTTCAAAGAGCTGTCTCGGAATCTTTTCCTTTAACTTCTCAGCCATTTTTCTTGCCCTTGAATATGCCTTGTCGGCGTGAATGATGAACGAAAGTGCATCGACAACCTCGCCGTTAAGCATAATATCGAGCTTAACAAGGTTGCTCTGAACATATTCTTTAAGCTCATAGTCGAATGATGCATAACCTCTTGTGCGTGATTTGAGCGTGTCGAAAAAGTCGTAGATTATCTCAGCAAGTGGAAGTACATAGTGTAAATCAACACGGTCGGCATCAATATACTGCATATCGACAAAAGTTCCTCGTCTGTCCTGACAAAGCTCCATAATATTGCCGACATATTCCTTAGGTGCATAGATATGAGCGTCTGTTACAGGCTCTTCCGCCATTTGAATAAGTGACGGATCGGGGTAGTTTGTCGGGTTGTCAATCATCTCAACTGTGCCGTCTGTGCGTGTGATTCTGTAAATTACACTCGGTGCGGTTGTGATGAGGTCAAGCTGATATTCTCTTTCAAGTCGCTCCTGAATGATTTCCATGTGGAGCAGTCCCAAAAATCCGCAACGGAAACCGAATCCGAGAGCAACCGATGTTTCGGGATCAAACGAAAGAGCCGCATCGTTAAGCTGAAGCTTTTCAAGCGCATCTTTAAGGTCGCCGTATCTTGCGCCGTCAACAGGGTAGATACCGCAGAAAACCATAGGCTGTGCCTCACGGTAGCCGGGGAGCGGTTCTTCTGCGGGATTTGATGTGAGTGTAACCGTGTCGCCGACCTTTGCGTCTGCAAGAGTCTTGATTGAACCCGTGATGTAGCCAACCTCGCCTGCATAAAGACCGTCGGTCTTTTCGGGAGCGGTTGCGTGCATAAGTCCGCACTCAACAACATTGAACACACTGCCCGTTGCCATAAGCTTGAATTCATCGCCCGGGTGAATCTGTCCCTCTTTGAGCCTTACATATATAATTACGCCCTTGTAGCTGTCGTAGTAGCTGTCAAAAATCAATGCACGCAGAGGAGCGTTGATGTCGCCTGTCGGAGCAGGAATATCGTGAACAACCTTTTCAAGAACTGCGTGAATGTTGATTCCTGCCTTTGCGGAAATTTTCGGAGCATCCTCGGCAGGAATACCGATTACATCTTCGATTTCCTGAATAACCCTGTCGGGGTCGGCACTCGGCAAATCAATTTTGTTGACAACGGGAACAATTTCAAGTCCGCTGTCAACGGCAAGATATGTGTTTGCAAGAGTCTGCGCCTCAATGCCCTGTGATGCATCAACAACAAGAATAGCGCCCTCACAAGCCGCAAGTGAACGGGAAACCTCGTAGTTAAAGTCAACATGACCGGGGGTGTCGATGAGGTTAAAAAGATATTCTTCGCCGTCATCGGCTTTGTAGATAACGCTTACCGCTCTCGCCTTGATTGTAATGCCACGCTCACGCTCAAGATCCATGTCATCAAGCAGCTGCGCCTCCATATCCCTTTCGGAAACGGAGTTGGTCTGCTCAAGAATTCTGTCCGCAAGCGTACTCTTGCCGTGGTCAATGTGAGCAATAATGCTGAAATTTCTTATTTTATCCTGTGGAAAAGACAATGCTAATCACCTTTTTCTTTAATGTCTTTTTTGTACTTTATTTTAATCTGTATTTAGATTTAAATCCGAGCAAGCTCTGCTTTGCTTGCAAGGAGCAGAGCTTGCGACAGATTGCAATCAGTACAAAGGAGCGTCAGCTCCTCGTGAGTTTGGTTGTGGATTATTCCACGGCTAAACTCACGGATATTTCACGCTTCTAAAAGATGTGTGAAATATCTGTACTTAGATTATAACAATTTTAACGAATAAAGCAAGCAAATTTAAAGCGTTCGCAATGTGCTTGTAAACGATACAATTTGCAAAATGCTGTTGTATGATAAATTATATCATACACTAACCTCTTCTACAAGCAAAAAATCGTTGCAGTATGCGGTTTTCGGTGCTATACTTGGCTTGTATGAAATTGCTTTGTCAAAAGGAGAAATTGGTATGACAAAAGGTGAAATTGCAAAGAATAATTTTATGCAGGGCTACAACTGCGCTCAGGCTGTATTGCTTGCATTTTGTGACGATTTGGGATTTGATGAACAGACTGCTCTTATGCTTGCATCGCCGTTTGGCGGCGGAATAGGCAGAATGCGTGAGGTCTGCGGTACTGTTACGGGAATGTATATGGCTTTAGGTCTTGCAAGGGGTTACAGTGACAGCAAGGATAATGCAGACAAAAAGCGTGTCTACACCGAGGTTCAGCAGCTTGCCGAAAGGTTCAAAGAGGACAACGGTTCAATCATCTGCCGTGACCTTCTCGGCATGAGAGCAAAGGCAAAGGATACCCCGACTCCGTCTGAGAGAACAGAAAAATATTATGCCGCCCGTCCGTGTCCTGAATTGTGTAGATATGCAGCGGATTTGCTTGATGAATACTTAAAGAATAAAAAAGGCTGAGGGGCGTTGCTTTGATTTGAAACTTATGCCTGCAAACAGTTGAATTTGGGAGTAAATTGTGATAAAATGTTTAAAATAGGGCATTAGTCTAATGCGGTTAATTTTGAAAATTACCTTGAAAGGGGAATTGTGATATGTGCGGCATAGCCGGCTTTATGGGACAGGTTGAAAACAGAGCCGATGTCATCAGAAATATGACAGAGGTTATCACTCACCGTGGTCCCGACTCGGACGGATTTTTTACGGACGACAATATTTCCATGGGATTTCGCAGACTTTCCATTATTGACCTCGGTGCAGGTCATCAGCCTATATACAATGAGGATAAAAGCCTTGTTCTCACATTCAACGGTGAAATTTATAACTACAAGGATTTGAGAAAAGAACTTATCGCAAAAGGTCATAAGTTCTATACAGATACAGACAGTGAAGTGCTTGTTCACGGCTTTGAAGAGTGGAAAGAAGATATGCTCCCAAAACTCCGTGGTATGTTCGGCTTTGCTATTTACAACACAAAGGATAATTCACTTTTTATTGCCCGTGACTTTTTCGGCATTAAGCCGATGCACTACACTCAGATAGGCAATGACTTTGTCTATGCAAGTGAAATCAAGAGTATTCTTGAATATCCTAAGTTTGAAAAGAAATTCAACAGAAAGGCACTTGATTCCTACCTTTCCTTCCAGTATGCAGTTCCGCCCGAAACTTTCTTTGAGGGTGTTTACTGCCTTATGCCCGGTCACTATCTCTGGTACAAGGACGGCGAGGTTGAAACTACCCGTTACTTTGAGGCTCGTTTCAATCCTAACGAAGAAATGACAGAGGAAGAGGCTGTTGACAGAATTGAAAAGGTTTTTGAAAACTCCGTAAATGCTCACAAAATTGCCGATGTTGAGGTTGGTTGTTTCCTTTCAAGCGGTGTTGACTCAAGCTATGTTTCAACATATTTTGCCGACCAGAAAACATTTACAGTCGGCTTTGACTTTGGCGAAAAATATAACGAAATCAGCTGGGCAAAAAATCTCAGCGAAAAAATCGGTGTTGAACACCACACTCACCTTATCTCAAGCGAAGAATTCTGGGACGCTGTTCCGACTGTTCAGTACCATATGGATCAGCCGCTTGCAGATCCGTCATGTATCGCACTTTACTTTGTATCCCGTCTTGCAAGCCATTATGTAAAGGTTGTCCTTTCGGGTGAGGGTGCAGACGAGTTGTTCGGCGGTTACACTTGCTACAACGATCCGAGAGTGTTCAAAATTTATCAGACAATTGTCCCGCATTGCATCAGAAAGGCAATAAGAGCAATCTGCAGAAAGCTCCCCGACATCAAGGGCAGAGATTATCTCATCCGTGCCTGTGACAAGCTTGAAGAGCGTTATATCGGTAACGCATTTATGTATGACTATAAGCAGAAGCAGGAGCTTTTGAAAGATCCGTCAATTGCAACACGCCCACAGGATCTTACAAGAAAATATTATTATCGTTGCCGTAAGTATGACGATGTTACAAAAATGCAGTATCTCGACATCAATATGTGGATGGTCGGCGACATCCTTCTTAAAGCCGACCGAATGAGTATGGCTAACTCGCTTGAACTTCGTGTTCCTTTCCTCGATAAGGAGGTTTTCAAGGTTGCGTCATCGCTCCCGACAAAACTGCGCTGCAACAAGCACAACACAAAGTATGCAATGCGTAAGGCTGCCGTTCGCCATATGCCTGAGGCTACTGCCGAAAAAGAGAAACTCGGTTTCCCTGTACCGACAAGAGTATGGCTTCGTGACGAGAAGTATTATAATGTTGTAAAGACAAAGTTCAAGGGCAAAACTGCCGAGAAATTCTTCAATACAGATGTCCTTGTTTCATGGCTCGACAGTCATTTCAGCGGAAAAGAAGATAACAGCAGACGAGTTTGGACAATTTATGTGTTCCTCGTATGGTATGATATCTATTTTGATGAGGACAGCGAAAAGGTTGAAAAGCCTGTAAATCACCTTGATGAACTCAAGGCTGTTGCCGAGGCGAGAAGAGAAAAGCAGATTGACGCTCCCGGTGAGGTAATTATGGCTGCCGCAGAGGAGATTGACGAAAATTACGATGCTCCGGACTTTGGCGTTGACAAGTCAAAAAAAAATGACGAATCTGCCGAAAAAGCAGAAGAACCCGTAAAAGAGGAATCTGCGGAAGATGTGACAGAGGAAGTTGAAGTTCCCGATGACGGCAATGAGCCTGCAATCGTTGAGCCTGAGGAAGAACCCGAGGTTAAAGAAGAGCCTAAAAAAGAGGAGTATGTGAACATCTCAAATCCGGAGGATAACGAGATTTACGACGCTCCGAAAAAACCGTCAACTCCCCAGGAGCAGATGCAGATGGCTATTGACAGCATTGAAAAAAGATCAAAATATCTTGACGAGCCGAATGTAATTTCAGACGAGGCTGTTGACAATATCGTAAACTCAATCTCATTCTTTGATGACGAGGACGAAAAAAATTAATCAAAGTTATTAAAAATAACAAAATAAACAAGGGCAACCGAGGTTGCCCTTGAATTATATCAGATAATTTAAACTACCGCTCCGAGACAGAGAATGTTTTGCAGAATTTTGTATTCTTCTTCAAAATCGGAGAGGGGGAGAGGATTTTTGCCGAGTCCCATTTCTATGGTGAGGGCAGGTCGGCGGAATTTTTCGATGAACCAATCCTTAAAGCCGCCGCCTGTGGCAATCTCCTCGGGAAAGGCTATGTTGTAGCCACTTGCCTGTGAGAATATTGATGCAAGCCGAAAGCTCAGAACGGGTGTGTGTCTGCCGAATGAGCAGTAAATTTCCCGTCCCTGACTGTGCAGAGCGATTGCCCGTTCAAAGTCAATATTACGGCAAAGCGTTGTCAGAGCCTTAGTTTCGGGTTCGCTTTCGGGATGATTGCCGCCGAATCTTGTCGGCGCCGGACACTTGATATTGTTCTTTAATTCAAGCTGTTTAAGCCTGCACCAACCCGCATTGAAGTTGTGATTGATGTCAACTCCACGGGCGTTTGCCTGCCATTTATATGTATCGGTGCAGACCTTTTCGACAAGCGGTTTGTATTTGAATGCGGCGTCACTGCCATGCAAGGCAATTTCCGTGCCGTCGGGATTTACGCAAGGCACAATCGTAAGACCTCGAATGCTTAAAAAATTCCCGATTTTGCATCCGCCGACAGTTCTGTCGCTTTCCATTGCCTCACAACATTCTTCAAAAAATTTCAACAGGGCAAGTATTGTGAGGTACTCCGAGCCGTGAAAACCGCCGCAGTAGAGTACACGATTCTTGGTGTTGCCGATGTGCAGAACATCAATACCTCTTCCGCACACGCTTTTTCCGGCAAAGCAATGCTTGATGAACTTGTACCTGTCGCAGAGCTCGTTTATGATTTCCTTGCGTGTTTTGTAATCGGGAAAAACATTATAATCGGGCATAACAAAATCCTTTCCTTTCGATAATTCAATCTTTAAAACGGAGGCATAATTATGGAGCTTTTTGAAAAAACTCTTGACAGCAAGAAAATTTTTGACGGCAGAGTTCTGCATATAGTCCTTGACGAAGTGGAGCTTCCTGATGGTAAAAGGTCAAAGAGGGAGGTTGTCAATCATCCGGGCGGAGTATGCGTTGCCGCTCTTGATGAGGACAATAATCTTTCTTTTGTAAAGCAGTTTCGCTATCCGTACAAGGAGGTTGTGCTTGAGCTTCCTGCCGGCAAGCTTGAAAAGGGTTCTACTCCGCTTGAAAACGGAAAGCGTGAGCTTCTTGAAGAAACGGGACTTGAGGGTTACTCCTACATTTCTCTCGGTCAGGTCTATCCGTCTCCCGGGTACACCTCGGAAATTATCCATCTTTATGCCTGTCGGGTAAAGTCACAGGGTGAGCAAAAGCTTGACGAGGGTGAGTTTTTGAATGTTGAAACAATTCCCCTCAACAAAGCCGTTGAAATGGTGCTTAACAATATGATTCCCGACGCCAAAACACAGATTGCCGTTTTAAAGACTGCCGCACTTTTGAAAAGCGGTAAAATTTAATTTAATCATAGGAAATATATATGCAGAATTTTACTGTTTCAGAACACGAAAAATTGAATACTGCCGTTGCTCTCGGATTTTTTGACGGACTTCACAAGGGACACCGAAGGGTTATTCTCTCGGCTGTTGAGCAGAAGAAAAACGGACTTTTGCCCGTGTGCTTTACATTTGCTCAAAGCCCGAAGGAGGTTCTCGGAAAATCTTCTAAGGGGGCGCTTATGACAACGGAAGATAAGCTGAAAACACTTGAAAGCCTGGGTATTGAACATACCTTCAGTCCCGACTTTAAAAAGCTGATGAATATGTCTGCAAAGGACTTTGTCGAGAAAATTATTTTCGGCAACCTCAACGCAAAATTTGTTGTCTGCGGTTTTAACTATCATTTCGGAAAAAACGGAGAAGGCGATACCGATTTGCTCAAAAAGCTTTGTGATGAAAATGGCACGGAGCTTAAAGTGATTGAGCCTGAGCGTGACGATGGCGATGTTGTTTCGTCAACACTTATCCGCTCGCTTGTGAGCGAGGGAAACATTCGTCGTGCGAACAAGCTTTTGTGTTCATATTTTGGTTTTTCTGCCGTGATCACTCACGGAAAAAGACTTGGCAGAGAACTCGGTACTCCGACAATCAATCAGAAACTTCCCGAAAATCTTGCCGTGCCGAAATACGGCGTTTATGCGTCTGCCGTTACGCTTGAAAACGGAAAGGTCTATTGCGGTGTGACTAATATCGGTGTAAAGCCGACGGTCGGAGGAACGAAGCTTTTGAGCGAAACATGGATGCCTGACTTTCACGGCGGTGAAATATACGGTCAGACAGCCGATGTCCGTCTGCTTGATTTCATTCGTCCCGAAAAAAAGTTTGACAATATCACCGAATTAAAAAATGCCATAACCGACAATGCAGTTACGGCAAAAGAAATTTTTGATGAGATGTATAGATACGGAGTCTGAAGTAAGCGTAGTATTTATCTATGGGAGCTTTGATAAATTGAGATTGGAAAACAATAGAGTGTTTTATTTCTCCCTCATCACGGAAAAATGTGGGATGATCAAAAGTAAATATTGAAAAAGAGCATAGGAAGCTCCCAAATTGTAGTTGAAGAGACAAACAATGGAGGAGAGAAACCTATGCTCTATTTAGATGATATCAAAGTTGAATTTGAAAGTCAAGGATTTAAAGGAACACATATAGGAATCAGCCCTAATAAAGATAAAAGCGTATTGTTTCTGCAGAGCGTAAGGTCTACGCAGTCAGTCCGGTGTCCTTGTTGCGGCGGTAGCGATGGACATGAACGCATTTTACAACAAGCTTGTAACAAAGCATTTGCCAAAAGCACAGATTGTATATGATTGATTTCATATACAGTCGCAATTTGGCAGAGATGTTCTCGGCGTTGTTCGTCTGGATGAAATTCGCAGGCTTCAACAACAAGATCAAGGTCGCTAAACGAATCGGCTACGGTTACCGTGATGATGACTTCTTCTTTACCTTGATTCGCTATCTCTCTATTCCTTCTGACCGTTCACCATACCACCAAAAATCGTGATGAACCTATTTTATATTCAAAGATGACTAAATTCAAACGAGCAATTATTTCCGATGCAGTTAATTATGTTTGCAGAGGTCCCTTCGGAATGTAACTGTCTTATAAATTCCAATATAGAAACCGAGGCTGTCACAAAACTATCTGTTTTGTGACAGCCTCGGTTTATTTTGAATATATTTTATTCTGTTTTCAGTATCGCAAGTGTACTGAAAGTTGTATCTTGAATTTGAGTGATCAATTCGCCATTATATTTTTCGGTGATGTCTTTAACTATTTTCATGCCGTAACCATGGAGTTCAGGGTTTTTTTCAGGTTTTCTGATAGTTTCTGAAAATTTATTCTCACATTTGATAAAAATATGGTCATTATCCTGTTTGCAAGACAGGTAAAGCAGCTTGTCATCACCAGTATAATTTTTAAGGGCATTTATGCTATTGTCTAACAGATTGATAAAAACTCGGCAAATATCAAAATCGGCAATGCCTGTGTTATTGTCAAGAATAATGTCATCAATAATTTTAATTGACTCTTCTTTAGCAACAGATGTCTTATCAAAAAGGACCGCATTGACAATTTCGTTGCTACAGTAACGCTGTGTTTTTGTACTGTCCATAATATCGGATATACCGCTTACAATTTCTTTTGCCTTTTTATTTCCTTCTTGTGTATTTTCAGACAACTGAATGTTGATTACCTGAACAAGATTGTTTATGTCATGTCTTAATTTTGCTGTGCTTTCATAATTTTCAAGCATCTTTCTATAGTATTCCGCCTGAAGTTTATTTTGGTATTCAAGCATCTCGTTCTCAGTTTTTATTTTATAGTACGAAGCACTGCTTTTTGTAAAATAAATTAGAATACTGTCGGTTACAATAAATATGAAAATGTAAAAATAAATCATGCTCAGATTTGTGTTTTTTACATTAAACGGCACATAGGTCGAAACTTGGTTAAATTGTGTGATTGAAAAAGCGAGAAACAGTATTTCAAAGGCTATCAACACAAACAGAAAAACAATGTTGCTTCTAAAGAACATATCTCTGTTTTTTTTTAGAAATCTGCTGCCGATTATAGTGTATACACCTAGCAGAGTGGTTATTACTGTGACAGACACAAGGTAAACATATGGCTCTTGCAAATAATTTTCCGAACTGCCAAACAGAACAGACACAATAAAATAGCTTAAGTAGTCAGAGAAAAATATTATAAGAATAGAAACAATTGAAGTAATTAACCTTTATATGGAATTTGTCTTTGTACAATAAGATATTGCCTATGACAATTGTTAACAAAGATAACTGCGTTGTCCAAGACGGTATATTGTCAAAGTGTTGGGGTATAAGCAATAGGTAAAAAAGCACTGACTGCAGCAAAATAGTTTTAATTTTGCTTTGCTTACTGTGCAACACAAAAGAATTTGCCACCACTGTAAGCAAAATATTGTAAAGGTACACCCACATTTGTTGAGGTAGGTAATATTGATTTTCAAATATTGTATGCAAATAAATCTCTCCGTTACAGCCCGATTTTTGAAGCTTTATGCTTAAAAATCATTTTCTTGACATTGTCATAATAGTTTCTGCTGACCGGAACTTTGGTGCCATCTGACATTACAATTTTGTACTTTAATAAATCAACTGCATATTTTAGATTAACCGCATAACTTTTATGACATCTCAGAAAACTATTATCTAACTTAATCATAGCATTGTCAAGCTTTATGTATTCTTCATATTTGTCTGCAGCGGTATAATATGTAACTTTTCTTTCGTGACTTTCAAGGTAAAGAATTTTGCTTTTGTCAATTATAATATTTTGTCTGTTGACCGAAATTTTAATTGACAACGGCTTATTTAAGGTTAAGTATTTTAAAATTTTGTTAATGTGGTAAAATAATTTATTTTTATCAATTGGTTTTGTAATTAACCCCCAAGGGTTAAAGTCAATAAAAATATCTGAACAATATTCTAAATATCCTGTAATAAAAATCACAGGTGTTGTAGGAATGTGTTCACGAACTCTTTTTAGCATTTCCAGACCATTCTCATTTTTGATACAGATATCTATAATAATTGCATCGGGGATTTCGTTTTTTAAAATTGAAGATTCTAAATCGCTTGCGGAATCATATATTTTGGTTTGTATTATATCACGAAATTCGGTGTCTATTAACAGTTTTATGTAATCGGTGATTGTTCTATCATCATCGCATACAGCCACTAACATATATTTCACCTCACTATAAATTATAATCAGATTGTCCGACAATATAATTACTTATTCTAAATAAAAATGTTAATTATTACATCAATCGTGTTATTTTTTACAACTATCTGTAAAAAAATGCAGGTATAAGGTATAATTAATAGGTAAAAACAGGCGAAAATATATGAAAAATTAGCAAGATTCTCAGCACAATTAACATATTTTGTTTTCAAATTAAATGTTGTTTGTGCATTTAATAAATGAATAGAGGGATAAGCTATGAAAATAAAATTAGCCTTGCTTGATAATGACCAGAACTATTTGAACCGAATAGTTTCGGTATTCAATATTAGGTATGCTGATAAACTCGAAATTTATTCTTTTACAAAGATTGAGAGCGCATTATCTGCACTTGAAAGTACTCGCATTGATGTTTTTGTTTCGAGTGTTGCTTTCGATGTGAATACGGCAGCTCTCCCTAAGAGATGCGGCTTTGCATATTTTGTTGATTCTGCCGACATTGATTCCGTAAACAATCAGCGTGCCATCTGCAAATATCAAAAAGCAGACCTTATTTACAGACAGATATTAAGTATATATTCTGAAAATGCAGGCGGTGTATCCGAAACAAGATTTGGAGATGACTCCTGCAAGGTGATTGCTTTTGCATCTCCATGCGGTGGTACAGGCAGTTCAACAATGGCTGCAGCCTGTGCATCGTATTATGCCGCCAAGGGCGAAAAGACACTGTATCTTAATTTTGAAAAATTCGGTTCAGCCGACGCTTTCTTTTCTGCGGAAGGTCAGTTTGATATGAGTGATATAATATTTGCCTTGAAGAGCAGAAAGGCAAATTTATCTATGAAAATGGAAAGCTGCGTTAAACAGGATCGCAGAGGTGTGTATTTTTACTCGCAGCCAAAGGTAGCTTTGGATATGATTGAACTCAAAAGTGATGAAATTATTCGACTTATTTCTGAATCAAAACTTCTGGGTTCATATTCCTATATTATTCTTGATTTGGATTTTGGAATTGACAGTGATACAATCAAGATTTTAAAACAGGCTAATGCTTTAGTATGGACGGGCGATGGTTCTGAGATTTCTAATATTAAAATCAGCAGAGCTTACGACGCATTGGCAATTTCCGAGCAAAATGAAGATGTTCCGATTTTGAACAGAACTGTGCTGATCTACAACAAGTTTAGCAATAAAAGTAGCAGGGCTCTTGCAAGTAATATTGAGCTCAAAAATATAGGCGGTGCTCCAAGATATGAACATGCGTCTGTTTCACAGATTCTGGATAGCCTATCATCAATAGAAATGTTTGGCAGAATTTGTTGAGGCGGTGAATAATTATGACTTTTGAACAGGAGCAACAGTTTGTCTCAAAAATCAAGAAATATGTTACTGATAACCTCTCGCTAAGCCAGATAAGTGATGACGATTTGCAGCAGAGAATAGAGGAGATTGTTGAACAGTATATCGGTGAGCAGTATTGTTCAATTGATCAACGAGTTTCTATTGTTGAACAGGTTTACAGTTCTATAAGAGGATTTGGACTTCTTGATTCAATTATCAAGGATGAGAGCATAACGGAAGTAATGATTAACGGACCGAAAAATGTATTTATCGAACAGAACGGTCGTCTTTACAAGCTTGATAAACAATTTGAAAGTCAGCGAAAACTTGAAGATGTTATTCAGAGAATTGTCGGTCTTGCCGGCAGAGAGGTTAATCAGGCAAATCCGATTTGTGATACAAGACTTCCGGACGGCTCTCGTGTTAATGTGGTGTTACCCCCGATTGCGTTATGTGGCCCGACTGTTACAATTCGTAAGTTTTCAAAAACTCCTATGACAATAGCAAAATTGATAGAGTACGGCTCAATAACTCAGGAAATTGCAGATAAGCTTCAACTTCTTGTTAAAGCTAAATACAATATCTTCATCAGCGGTGGTACAGGCTCAGGTAAAACTACATTTCTCAATGCTCTTTCAAATTATATTCCAAAGGATGAGCGTGTAATTACAATTGAAGATTCCGCTGAACTTCAGATTGAGGGAATAGACAACCTTGTCAGCCTTGAAACAAGAAATGCCAATGCTTCCGGTGCAGGTCAAATTACGATAAGAGATTTAATAAAATCTTCACTGCGTATGCGACCGGAGCGCATTATTGTCGGTGAGTGTCGTGGCGGAGAGGCGCTCGATATGTTGCAGGCCATGAATACAGGTCATGACGGTTCTCTTTCAACAGGTCACGCAAACTCAACTGAGGATATGCTCAGCCGACTCGAAACCATGGTTTTGCAGGGAGCTGCAGGACTGCCTCTTGAAGCAATCCGTCAGCAAATTGCATCTGCCGTTGACATAATCATTCATCTTTCAAGGCTTCGTGATAAATCCAGAAAAACAATGGAAATCACTGAGGTAGTAGGATACGTAAACGGTAAAATTATACTTAATCCGCTGTATGTCTTTGAGGAAGATGAGAAAAGCACCTTGGAAAAAGTTTCAGGCAAACTTAAGAGGACTGATAATAAAATGCAGAATACATTTAAATTAAAGCTTTCCGGCTTTAAATCAGAAATTTGAGGTGATTGTATTGGCAAAGAAAAATAAAAAAAAGAAAAAAATTGAAGAGCCGCAATACTTTACCTCTGCAACGAATATACCAACCTATAATTATAAAGTATATAATATGACAAAGACAGAAAAGATATTGTATTTTCTGTTGGCTTTTGTTGTAGGTGCAGCTGTTGGCTATCTTTTTTATGGTGGAATAGGAAAAGACGAATTTAATCAGCCAACAACAGTAACATGGGTTCTCAATATAATAATTCCGACTGCGATAGGATTAGTTGCGGGTAAATTGTTTGTACCAATGCGTAGAAAATCAATTGTTGCAAAACAGAAAAAGGAGTTAAGTCATCAATTTCGAGATATGCTTGACGCATTGACAACATCTATCGGAGCGGGAAAAAATGTAAACGATTCTTTCTTTGGCGTATATGATGATTTAAAATTGCAGTACGATTCTGATGCTTTTATATTGAAGGAACTTGAAGTAATAATTTCCGGAATACATAATAATGTTGCAATAGAAGATATCCTTGAGGACTTTGGTCGCCGCAGTGACAATGAAGATATTATGAGTTTTGCCAATGTCTTTAAAATTAGCTACAGAAAAGGCGGCAATATAAAGGAAATTATTCGTAATACACACAGTATTCTTAATGACAAGATGGAAATTTCCGAGGATATAGAAACACTGGTAACTTCAAATAAGCTTGAACAGAATATTATGATTGCTATGCCGATAGTTTTGATTGCTGTAATAAAAATGATGAGTCCTGAATTTGCAAATAATTTTGTTACACCAACGGGCATTATTTCTACAACAGTAAGTTTAATTATTTTTGTAGTTGCTTATTTTATCGGAAAAGCTGTTTTGGATATAAGACTTTAAGGAGTGAAGATTATGCTGGGCTTAACAATGACAGATATTGTAATTATGACCTTGGGTATCGTTTCACTCATTATTTGGTTGATGTTCTTTATCAAAGGGATGAAGTACAATTCAATGTTTGATGTGCTTGTTGAGAAAGAATATCCATTTAAGGAGATATACGGACTCGGTTACGCAGTACTCGAAACAATAAAATATAATTATAAATCAAAAGGCGACAGAAAACTTCGTCAGGAACTTGATGTATTGTACGGCAGTAAATATTCAGAGTATTATTTGCGAACGATTCATTCCCAACAAATAACAATTGCATTTACTTTATTTGTACTTTCCTTTATTTTGTATGGACTTGCATCGGATGTGCTTGCACTGATAGTGGGTTTTGTCTTTGCAGGACTTGCGTACTATTATTTTGGTACGGTAACAAAAAAAAGAATTCTTAAAAGGTCAGATGAACTGCTTCATGATTTTTCAGAAGTTGTTTCAAAGTTGGCTTTGCTTACAAATGCCGGAATGATTTTGCGTGAGGCATGGCAGGAAGTTGCCTTTGCAGGCACATCAACAATATACACCGAAATGCAAACCACAGTTAATGAGATGAATAACGGTGTTTCTGAGATTGACGCGATGTTTAATTTTGGTTCCCGTTGCATCATTCCGGAGATTAAAAAGTTTACGTCAACAATTATTCAGGGTATGACAAAAGGAAACAGTGAATTGACTGCAATGTTGCAGGAACAGAGCAAAGAAGTATGGCAGTTAAAAAAGCAGCTCGTAAGACGAGAAGGAGAAAAAGCTGCCAGCAAATTACTTATTCCTATTTGTGTAATGTTCGTTGGTATCCTTATTATGATTATCGTTCCGATTTTTACAAATCTGGGAGTTTGATAACTTATTTTTGGCTTTATTGTTATTTACATAGAGTAAACTTGCAGAAAGGAGGAATATGGCAAATGATGTTACAGAAGATGATGATACTTGGCAGTATCGCAAAAATGAAGTTGAGAGACCTGTTTACTGATGAAAAGGGCGAGGTTAATATCGTTGCGATTGTTATTCTTATCGGTATTGCGGTTATTCTTGCTTTAATTTTTAAAGATCAAATTAAAGCACTTTTGGAAACCTTGTTTGGTACAATTACCAAAAAAGCAACCGATGCGGTCAACAGCAACTAGAAGAGGCCCTCTTCACAGATGTGCAAGGGGACATCGAAACTATATTTGTAAATTCGATTCCCCTATGCACATATGCTAAATTTTTTGAGAGGACGATAAAGATGACAGGAAAAAACTCTATATGTTCAAAATTGAATAGCGAAAACGGTACAGTAATCATCGAAGCAACTTTTGTGTTTCCTATTATGTTTATTATCCTCTTTTTTTTAATTTATATGGGAAATGCTTTTTATATGAAAGCTCAGGTTGAATCTGTAGTTGAGCAAAAGGCAATTCAAGGCGCTGCATACTGTGCAGATCCGATTCTGGAAACAATGAAAGAAACAGGAAAATTTCCGTCACTCTCGGCTCTGGAAACAAAGCCGTATCGTTATATTTTTGGCGGTATGAATGATGTAGAAAGCAAAATATCAAATGAAGTTGAAGAAGCATTGACAGGAAAAACATCAACCTTTTTTACGAATATGTACCCCAAAATTACAACAGCTAAATCAGATATAGCCAAATATAACAATTATGTCGTTTATTCTACATTTTCGGTAGAGGTAAAGTATACCATTAAGTTTCCTATCAGTTTTTTAGGAGAATCAACACCGCCGATGTTGGTTATTACTTCAAGAGCAGAAGCACCGGTTGATGATACAGCAGAATTTATACGAAATACAGATATGGTTATAGATGTATTCAGCAAGTCAAAAGTCGCACAGAAGATATCTGATGTGTTCGGAAAAATAAATGATTTTATATCAGGATTTGCTAAAAAGTAAGGAGGATTGCGGGTAATGAATAGGTTCAAAAAAACCAAGGGTGCTGTTTCAATATTCCTTGTTATTATTTTGGTGCCAATGATGACTGTTTCTGCACTTTTTGTAGATGCCAGCAAAGTGTCATTAGCTAAATCTGTTTCGGAATCTGCAGGAGATTTGACTCTCAATACAGCACTCACTGACTATGACACAAAATTAAAGGATATGTACGGCCTTTTTGCGACTGCACAGAATACAGACGAATTGTATGCAAGTTTGGAGGATTATTATCGCTCCTGCATTACTTCTTCGGGTGTCAGCAACGAAGATGCCGATTCTTATGTGGATCAAATTATGGCTCAGCTTGGTTTGGTTGGTGACAGTGGTGATGTGTCTGATGTACTCAATATGGAGCTTGTAGACTTTAGTGTGAATAAAAACAGTGACGCCACACTTTCAAATGCAAGTGTTATGAAGAAGCAGATTGTCGATTTTATGAAATATCGTGCTCCTATTAACACAGGTTTAAGTTTCCTTTCTTCAATTCAGACATTTAAGACATTAAGTAAGCAAAGCGAACTTGTTGATAAGCGACAGGATTACTACAAAGAAGAGGAGAGTGTAATGAATACACTCAAGTCCGCGTGGGAATATATTAACAAATACAATTCTTTGCCCCTTATTACCGATGAAAATTATTTCAGCGATATGCAGAAAAATTTAAAAGACTCTTCAGGTTGGGAGAATGATTATAAGTTTTCCGTCAACAGAAAGACGATAATGGACCTATACGATACACAGGACTATATTGATTATTATTGTAATGTACAGAAAGTAAATAATGTCGAATCTAAAAATGCAGCAGGCGATAATGTTAGGGTTGATTTGTGGAGATTTACTTATTCTGAAACAGGTGTATCTGCCCCTTTACAAGATTATACTCAATATTATCCAAAACGAGTTGGCGGATATGATAAAAACAAACTTCCAACATCCGATGGAATAAAATCGTTGATGAATTCGTTCTATAGGGAACTTCAAAAAATGGATTCCTATGGGGCAGAAATCAAGAAAACATCTGCCCCTGTCGATGTTTATGACTTACAGTACCTTGTTCAAACAAACAGAAAAAATTTGGGACCGTACACAAGCTCTGCTCAGTCAGTGTATACAGTATATCAAAAACTGAAGAATGCAATGATATGGGTTGAGGCTTATGACGATGATGCAAAAAAGGAACTCAAAGATACTCAAATAACTGTAAATTCAAAGTCAGATAAGCTTTCTTCCCAATTTTCTATAATTGAAAGCAAGTACGAAAGCGCTATGAACGAGGTCAGCGGAATCGCCAAAACTTTTTCTGATATTTCACAAGAGTTAAATAAAGGCGAAGATCCGACAAACACAACAAAGACGAATGATTTAATAAAAGGTATAAGCGACAAGGTCTCGGGTTATGTTGACAATATGGAAAAAGCTAAAGAATACCTTGATAACGCATCAAAGAAACTTAATGAGGCAAAAACTTCTGTTGAAAGCGGAAAACTGTATAACGCTAAAAATGCGTGGGAAGGTGCAGCTAACGATAATGAACTTAAAAACACATCTATGGCTCGGCAGGATAAAGCAGAAATTCAGGAGTTGGGAACTTATCTGAATACAGAAGAAATAGAAAAAATGGTTACGAGATTAAATAATATCTCAAAAAACCTGCAAGAAAGTATTGATAAACTAAAAAAATATAAGTTTGACGGTACTTTTATCGGAGATATAAAAGGTTACGGTAAAGCCGAGTCCTTAATTGAGAGCAAGGTTGGGGCTGCTCAGCTTAAGAGGGTTAAACTTTCAACACCGGAACTAAAAAGTCAGGCAGACGGTTGGTTTTCATGGGAGAGCGGAAAACTTGATGTGAGCTGGGTGAATAAATCAGGAACACAGGTTTATCTACACGGAAAAACCGATAAGTTGAATTTTTATTCGTATTTGTACACCCATTTCAACACAGGCGAGGTTTCTGCAAAAACAGAAACAAAATCTGAGAACAAATCAAACGGTCAGAACTTGTATGACGATATAAAGAAAAATTCAGATTCAAAGGCAAGTGATGATGCTAAAAATGCAGAAAAAGGAAATATTACAAAAAGCAAGGATTTATCTTCATTGGTCACAAAGGGTTGGCCGTCGAAAGATGCGGGAAATAATGCTGAAATCCCTTCTTCGGAAATAAAAACAGGTGATTCTGCGGCAAAAGATACAAGCAAAAGCCTTAGTTCTATGTTTAAAAACTTAGGCGACGCAGCCGCAAAAATGGGAACAGACTTGCGAGATAAATTGTATGTTTCCGATTATGTCCTCAGTATGTTCAGTTACGATACAATTGAGAAGGAAACGGAAAAAAAGTCGGGCAAAGATGCAGAGATACAGACATTAACGCTTACCCCGATGAACACAACAAACAATTACGCCTACGGCAAAGAGGTTGAGTACATAATTTACGGTGGTTCAAACTCTTCAAATCTCACCAAGGCCTACGGTTCAATTTACGGAATCAGATTTGGATTTAATGTAATATACGCATTTATGGATTCATCTATTCGAGATACCGCATTTGCTATTGCAACCCCGATTTCTGCGGCTACATTGGGTGTTATTCCTGCTCCGCTTATTCAGGCGGCAATTATTATAGGAATCGCTTGTTGTGAGTCAGCATTGGATTTGCAAGATTTAAAAAGCGGTGAAAGCGTTCCATTGTTTAAGAATAAAAAAACTTGGAAATGCTCTGTCAATGGTTTAATGAATGAAGCCAGAGAAGGTATTGGTAATGCGTTAAAAGATGTTACCGATTCTGCATTAGATGCCGGTATTGAAAAGTTGAATGATTTGCTTGATATGACAGATGACCAGCTTAATGAGTTTATCAAAGACGGAACAGATAAGGTTGTCGGCTCTGTTTCTGCGTCGTATGATACTCTCATTGCAAGGCATGCAAATACGGCGATTCAAAAGCTGACAACTCTCTGTAATAATGCCATTGAAAAGTATGCAAGTGATCCGGCTGTTGATATGGCAGATGAAGTTACCACAGGGTTAGATGATTGGCTTAAAACGGAAGGTAAAGGTGTTGATAAAAGTTCTGATCTTGGATACATAGTTAAAGCAGAGGCAGTAAAAATAATCAAAGAAGATTATATACAATTGCTTTTAGATAAAATGAAAAATGTTACCGATGAGGCGAAAACTTCTGTATCAGATGCAGCAAATGGTATTACAAGTGTGGTAGACGGCCTTAGAACAGATATAGTAAATATTATAAATACTTCATCTGGCAAAGTTATAGAGTATAAAAACAAAATGAAGGAAAAGGTTAAGAAATCAATGGAAGGCGGAGCCGGAAAGTTAAAGAAAACCCTAAATCAGCAGATTGACGGAATTTTCGGAAGTAATTCAGGCGACACGGATTCTACAGGAATGGCTTCATTACTGTCATTTTCCTACAGTGACTATCTCAGATTATTTTTAATGATAGGTCTTTATACAAACGAAGAGGGAGTACTGCTCAGAACAGGAGATGTTATACAGGCAAATATGAGACAGGATGCTGAAAGAAAAGACTTTAAACTTTCAGATTCGGCTGTATATGTTGACCTGTATGCAAAGGTTCAGGTTAAGCCGACTCTGTTGGCACTTCCGCTGTTTGCCGATGTTGAGGGCAACCCTTCGGATAATGTAAACTGGTATACAGTTGAATATAAATCTACCAAAGGATATTAAAGGAGAAAAAACACAATGAAAAAAACACTCACAATTTTAATCGCACTTACTATGCTCTTATCTGTTTCTGCTTGTGGCAACAGCGAATCACAACAGCCGACAGATTCGGCAATCAGTTCATCACAAGTGCCCCAGACGGAAGGCAGTTCGGAAACTGTTGCACAATCATCAAACACAAAGTTATCGGGCACTTATAATGTGCCACTGAAGGCTATTTATGTCGATGTTCCTAATTATCAAGAAATTGAAGAAGGGTACACTGAATTATTTATCATTCATGATTCTAGATATGTTGCTGTAACAGCAGACAGAAGAAATGATACAGCCAAATCAGCTAAGGAAGCTCATGATCCAGCTTTTTTAAAGCTAAAACAAAACATGCAGAATTATGAGGGCGGAATTAACGATATTACCATTACTAAAGACGAAGAAACTACAATCAACGGAATAGATATGTATTTGTTCGAGGGTACTATTAACTACGGAACAGATACAAAGTTTGACGGATATGCAAAGGGTTGTGCGTTCGTTCTTGACGGGGTTCCGTGCGAAATTGTCGGTTCGGTAATTGATAAGTCACAAAGTCAGGAACTTATTGATGAAATCAGTGAGATTGTAGATGAAATGACACAAACAGTTCGTTCAGAAGAGTAAGCAAAAAAATCGGAGGGATGGAAATGCTGAAAAGAATAAAATGCGAAAGTGGATCGGTTACTATTGAGGCAACCATCTCTCTGTCTGCATTTATGTTTGCAATTGTAACATTGCTTACCATTGTAAATATCTGTTTGGTGCAGGCTCGTGTTGCTGTAGCTATCAACACAACTGCAAAGGAACTGTCACAATACAGTTACCTTTATTCACTTACAGGATTTAATAAGAGCGAGGCTGAGCTTGCTCAGGCGGCTAAAGACGGAACGCAGGATATTGATTCTATTATGTCTGATATAAACACCGTATTCAATGAGATTGAAAATCTCGGTAATACAGGAAAATCTTCTATGGATAATATATCTGATATATCTAAGTCTTGGGATTCCGCCGTCGGAAGTGCAGATAAAATTAAAGACGCAGGCAGTTCATTAAAGTCTACAATTGAAGATATTGCCAAAGATCCAAAACAGTTGATGTTCGGAATTGCAAAAATGGCGGCAAGTGAAGGTTTAAATCTTGCAAAATCAAGACTTGTGGCTGCCCCGCTTTCAAAGGTTTTGTGCAAAAAACATCTTGTCAGTTCAAAAGACGGTAATGTTGATGATTATTTAAAACATCTGGGTGTTGTTCCTAACGGAAACGGCTCTTACATTGACGGACTTGATTTTTCAAATTCAACCTTATTCCCATACGGCTCAAATGAAATAACTGTTGATGTGTCGTATGATGTCAAAGTAATTGCGTTGCTTCCGATTGATTTTAAATTTTCTTTTCATCAAAAAGCAATTACACACGGCTGGCTTGCAGGTGAATCTACATATAAAGGTTCTAAAAAATACAAAGAAACCGATACCCTCTGGACAAAGGCTACCGTTCAGGAACGATCAAATTTAATTCGCCATATGGTTATTGCGGATATGGAAAAAGAGGGGTATAAGAAAACTGCGGGTTTGACAGATGTTCAGCTCTACAATTCCGAAAAAAATGAATTTGTTATGATTTCCTCAATGAACCCGCTTTACAGTTCAGCTGATGAAGATGTAAAAACTCTTGATGATTTGGATTCGGTTGCACTCAAGGAAAGTATTGAGAGATTGTGCGGAAAAATGACGAGCACAACAGACGGACTTTCTTCTGTTGATGTTAAAACCGAAAAAAACGGACAAACAACCAAGGAGAAACAAAATTGCGGCGGAGCTAAAAATAAGATTGTCTTGGTTATTCCTGAGGATGAAGGTCTTAAGGAAAAAATTGAAAAGGTGATTGCTGACGCAGATACTCGTGGAGTAACGATTGAGGTTGTTCCGAGTTACGGAAAAGGCGCCAGCAAAACAGAAGAAAAAGATAATTAGGGATGAGAAAATGAGAATAATAATTGAAACCGTTATCTCCCTCGTTTTGATGTGTACAGGCTATGTCGGAACTTGTGTTTATTTGAAAAACGGCACTATTAAAAAATTTAACAAGAGCGATATTGCCATAGATTCCAAAAGCAAGGTTATATACATCGTTTTCGCTGTATTGAAAAGTATATGTATAGTTGCTTTGTTTAACACAATTTATGTTTCGCATAGCATAATTCACCAGCTAAAACTTTTGGTTTTGATAGACTCAATTTTACCGATGGCGGCTGTTGATTACAAAAAGCATAAAATACCAAATCCGTTTTTGATTGTGTCTTTAGTGTTATGCATGGTGCTTTATATTGCAGAGCTTGTTTTTTCTCCGTCAACAGTGCTTGATTCACTAAAAGACGGAGTAATCGGAGCTGCGGTTATAGGTTTGTTTTTCTTGCTAATATCACTTATTTTTAAAAACAGTATGGGTATGGGTGATATTAAATTATTTGCTTTGATGGGTCTGTATCAAGGTCTGTGGGGAGCATTTAATTCAGTGTTTTTTTCACTTTTGGTTTCATTTTTCCTTGCACTGGGATTGCTCATTTCAAAGAAAAAGAAAAGGAAAGACTCAATTTCATTCGGACCGAGTATTCTGCTTGGAACAATTATTGCTATAGGCTTATCCGGAATATGATGAGGTGCACAAAATGAAAAACTACAGAAAAATAATACCGCTTGCTTTGGTTATTCTTATGGCACTGGCGTGCTATTCTCTTGTTTCTAATGCTGTTAAAGAAAACAGTGATTACAATCACTATTTATCAGAGGCAAGAAAATATGCTGAGTTGGATATAACTAAGTATGCTATAGAAAATTATAATAAAGCTCTGACCATCAACCCAACTCCGGATGTTTATGTGGAAGTAGCTGAATATTATGAGAGGCAGGAAAATTCAGATACGGAATTATTGAATTGGTGTGAAGATTTCTTTGCGAAATATCCTGCAAATTCAAAGTCGTATGATTGTATTCTCAAAGCATATATGAAACAGAAAGATTATGATGCGTGCTTTGATGTGTTATCTACAGCAGAGAAACGCAATGTTTCGTCTGACTACATAAAATCTGTTGAAAATGAACTCTCATATTCATTTAAACTTGATTTCAATACATACGACGATGTTGGAATATTCGGTAACGGTTTTTGTGCAGTAAAAAGTAAAGATGTATGGGGCTATATTGATTCTTACGGAAATCAAAAAACACCAATCACATATGTTTCGACTGCTCCGTTTACAAAAGCTGAAATGGCTCCTGTTGTAGACCAAAAAGGTAAATGCTATTTTATTGATAATACAGGTTCAAGAGTTTTGGCTTCGAAGGAAAAATATAAATCATTTGGAATTTCTTCTGACGGCATAATAAAAGTTGAGCTTGAAAACGGAAAATATTCATATTGTGACAGCGAACTTAACAAGTTGTTTGGTGAGTATGATGATGCTACTGCTTTTAATAATGGTATAGCAGCTGTTAAGGAAGACGGACAATGGAAAATTATAAATAATAAAGGTGATGAAAAGTTGTCAACTAAATATGCTGACATTATTACCGACGAGAAAAATATCATATTTAGAAATGATCGGCTTTTTGTAGGCGATGGAACAGGTTATATCATGATAGATTCTTCCGGAAAACAAATCGGCAATGAAAAATATGAAAACGCTCATTGCTTTGCTGACAGTACCTATGCGGCCGTTGAGAATAACGGAAAATGGTTCTTTATAGACAAAGACGCAAAACGATTATCTGATAAAACCTACGAAGAAGCTCGCTCATACAGCAACGGACTTGCTGCTGTAAAAATTTCAGGTAAATGGGGGTTTGTTGATACTGACGAAAATGTTGTGATTGAACAGCAGTTTTTTGGAGCAAAAGATTTCAGCGAAAAAGGCAGCTGCTTTATACAAACAGGAGACAAATGGCAATTGCTTAAACTATATCGCCTGAATAGAGAGGAGTAAATATCGTGGAATTTTTTTATGAGAATCAGGGTGTTAATACATACCTTGTATATAAAATAAAAGAAGGGGATTCTATTGACACATTAAGCCTTGGTATGATTACCAACAACAATATTCCAGGATTGATAAAAACAATTTTCACTCAAATGGATGAAGTCAGATTCATAAAGTATAATGTTTCGGCTAAAATTTCTATGAAACAATTTTTTACGGGAGTAGTGAACCGTAAAAGATTACTCGGCGTCTTTGACGGTATAGTCAACGCTTTAATATCAGCAGAAGACTATATGATTGATATATCAAGTGTTATTCTTGATTTGGACTATATATTTGTAGATGTGTCAACTTGTGAGGCAACTCTCATATGTTTGCCTATAACTAACAATGAGATACAAAAACCTGATTTAGGGGCTTTCTTCAAAAACATTATGGTTAATACTCAGTTTGATCAAACTGAAAATTCTGACCATGTTACAAAAATATTTAATTACCTAAATGGCTCACCTCTTTTTTCACTCGTTGACTTTAAAAAGCTTATTGATGGTTTAAAGAATGAACAATCAGTTAATACGACACCTGTACAACAGGTAGTCAGCGTTCGAAAAGTGGTTCAGCCAAAACCTAAAGAAGCTTTGGAGTAGACTCCTGCTGTAAATAAGGTACAACCCAGAACAACACCTGTTCCACAACCGATTCAGATAAATCAGCCTAAATCACAGCCGGTTGTTAAATCAACAGTTTCTGGCACTAATAATGTTGTTAAACCGCCGATTCAACAGCAGTCACAGCCTGTAATACCTGAAGAACCTGAGAAAAAGATTAGTATGTTTAACTTGCTTATGCACTACAGTAAAGAAAACAAGGCCTTATACGATCAGCAGAAGGCAGCTAAAAAGGCTAAAAATGATGCACAAAAACAGGCACAGGCTAATCAAAATGTTAATGGAAACGCAAGTAAAATCAATGGTAATTACGGCTATAAAATACCAAATGTAAATCAGAATTCAGGAAACGGCAGCTTTGCAATTCCGGGACAACCTGCTTCAAACATACAGCAGCCCACACCGATTAAACAGCAGAATCAACCTACAGCAAGACCGCAAACACAGCCTTCACAGATTCCGGCTCAGCCTGTTGTACAGCAGTCGTTACAAAATAAGCCGTACAATCAGCCGGTTCAGCAGATTCAAAATGTTCAACAAGTTCAGACTGTTCAGCAGGTACAACCACAGGGGCAGCCTATGAACTTTGGCAATACCACAGTTTTAAATAACGGAAAAATCGGTGAAACTACAGTCTTAAGCGGAGATTTGCAGCAGACTCAGGCAGTAAGGCCGCATCTTTTACGCAATAAAAATAATGAAATAATTAACCTTACCAAGCCGGTTTTCCGTATTGGCAAAGAAAAAAGTTATGTTGACTATTTTGTAAGTGACAATACTGCTGTAAGCAGAAGTCACGCTAACATAATTACCCGAGGTAACAAGTATTATATTGTTGACACAAATTCAACAAACCATACATTTGTTAATGAAAAAATGATTCCGAGTAATGCTGAAACCGAAATACATCACGGTGATAAAATTCGTTTGGGTAATGAGAATTTTGAATTCAAACTTTATTAAAGTTAAGATGTTTTGATCAGAAGATTTTAATAATTCAGATGTTATAAATTATGGAGTGTGACTATGGATTTTATAATATCCGCCATTACTGATATAGGAACGACTAAAAGCACAAATCAGGACAGTTTTAATGTTAGAGTGCTGTCCACACCAAAAGGAAAAATGGTTTTCGCTGTGCTTTGTGACGGTATGGGAGGCCTTTCAAAAGGCGAGATTGCAAGTGCGTCACTTGTAAATGGGTACTGCAAATGGGTAGATAACAAACTTCCGATTTTATGCGAAGAGGGGTTTGATGATGTTGATATTCGTTCCGACTGGACAGAAATTGCAATCGAATATAATGAAAAAATAAAGAATTACGGAAAAAAATGCGGACTTGCAAGTGGACTCGGCACGACCGTGACGGCAATACTTTTGACTGAAAATAGATATTATATCATCAATGTTGGCGACACTCGTGCCTATGAAATCAGTGATAATGTGACAGTGATGACAAGAGATCACAGCGTTGTAGCAAGAGAAATTGAACAGGGAATCATCACGCCTGAACAGGCCAAAAACGATGTAAGAAGAAGCGTTTTGTTACAATGTATTGGTGCATCCGAAGAGGTCTATCCCGATATGTTTTTTGGGGATACAAAGCTGAATGCGGTATATATGTTGTGCAGTGACGGATTCAGACACGAAATCAGCAATGAAGAAATATATAATTCACTAAATCCGAATGTTATGGTTGATGCTGAGGGGATGAAGTGTAATATGCAATCACTTGTTGAACTTAACAAGCAGCGACAAGAAAGAGATAATATTTCGGTAATTACTGTCAGAACTTTTTAAAATTGGAGGGAACGGGATGCTTAAAATAGGATCTCTTGTTGACGGCAAATATAAAATACTCAGTAAAGTCGGACAGGGCGGTATGAGTGTTGTATATATGGCGATTAACGAGAAAGCAAACAAGACCTGGGCAGTTAAGGAAGTCCGAAAGGACGGTGTTCTTGATTTTGAGGCAGTTAAGCAGGGACTTGTAGCTGAAACGGACATTCTTAAAAAATTAAGTCATCCTAACTTGCCGAGTATCATAGATGTTATTGATACAGATGATTCTTTTATCATTATAATGGATTACATTCAGGGTAATTCACTTAATAAAGCACTTGAAGAATATGGTGCGCAACCTCAAGACAGGGTAATAGAGTGGGCAAAACAACTTTGTGATGTTTTGGGTTATCTCCATTCAAGGCAACCTCCGATAATTTATCGTGATATGAAACCTGCGAATATTATGCTTAAGCCTGACGGAAATGTTACGCTGATTGACTTTGGTACTGCCAGAGAATTTAAGGAAAAAAATCTTGCAGACACAACTTGCCTTGGTACGGTTGGTTATGCTGCTCCGGAACAGTTCGGAGGAATGGGACAAACTGACGCACGAACTGATATTTATTGTCTCGGAGCAACGCTTTACCACCTTGTTACCGGATGTAATCCCAGCGAGCCGCCGTATGAAATGGAGCCTATTCGTCAGAAAAATCCTGCGTTATCAAGTGGACTTGAGCGTATCATTCTTAAATGTACGCAGAAAGATCCGAACAATCGTTATCAGTCAGCGGCTGAACTGATGTATGCTCTTGAGCATTATGAAGAAATTGACGATGTATATAAGAAAAAACAGAAAAGAAAGTTAGCGGGTTTTATAACAACTCTTTCTTTAGCTGTAATATTTGCTGTCGGTGGGTTTACCCTTAATTATTTTGCAGCACAGAAAGCAACGGATACATATCAAAATTTAATGTCTGATGCAGCAAAAGCTACCGACTATAATAAGAAAATTAAGTTATACGGTCAGGCTATCGCAGTTCCAAATAAAGCGGGGGAGAAAGATGCCTACCTTGGCTTAATCCAAGCTTATAAAGAAAACGATTCGGTATTTTCTACCGAGGAATCCGCACAGTTGATTAAATATATAAATAACAACAAAAAGCAATTGCAGGCTGACCCTGAAAATTATACAGAAATATGCTTTGAAACAGGAAAATTATTCTGGTACTACTATGATTACGGTAAGGGCAATCCGATAACACGAGCTACAAGTTCAATTGCGTGGTTCCAAGATGTTATTAACAATGCTCCCGAAGGATATGAAAACCTGAATATGGCAAAGGCATATTCGAGTATCGGAAAATTTTACCGTGACATTACAACAGATGTTACAGAAGCGGATGACAAAGGAAAGTATAAACCTTTCTTTGATAACATAAATGAACTTTTGAATTCAATAGCAAAAGACACTAGTGAAAGTGAAATTGTAAGGTTGGAATTGCTTGAACTTGCAAGAAATGCCATTTCACAGTACGCTACAAAGTTCAAAGGTGATGGCGTTACCAAATCAGAAATATCGGATATGTATTATCTGATAAGGGATACATTAGAAGATATTGAGACTACTACAGAAAAAACAACTGCCAAGAAGAATGGAACCAAGTCATTGCTTTTTGATACAAAAAAGGCAATTGATGCAGCATATAGCACAAGCAAGGGAGGGACTCAGTAATGTCGGTTGAATTATTACAAATCCTTTCTGTGGTAGCATACATTCTTGCAGTCGTAATGCTTGTACTCAGCATTATACTCTTCTTTGTACTGAATATACGGAAGGTAATCGGAAATCTTTCAGGTTCTACGGCAAAAAAGGCAATCAATGACATAAGACAAAAAAATGAAATGTCCGGAAGAAAGTCTTACAAGCCGAGTGCGGTTAATTTAGCAAGAGGCAAAATAACCGATAAGATGACGCCTTCGGGAAACATAGCAAATCAAGGATACGGAGATACTGTTTCACCGATTACAGAAAAATTCAGTACATTGGATTTGAATCCACAATCTAAAGAAACTACAATTCTGGACACAACAGCTGATGAAACAACAATTTTGAACGATGTTTCTGCATCTGAGGACACTGTTGTTTTGTCTGACTTTAACACAAAGGAAAATGTAACCAAAAATACAGTTGAAAGCGGACAGCGCACCGAAATTCGCACCGAAGTGGAAATAGGCTTCACTGATAGTGACGAAATTATAGAATAGGGGTGTTATAGTGAATAAATCAGTAAGAAAACTTATGCTTAACTTCCTTATTTCTGTTGTGTTCGCTGTTCTTGCGAGTCTTGTGCTGTTGCTTATTCCGCTGAACAGCGGAGGAGAACGAAATGTTTTATTGATTCTTACAGGAGCTTTTTTCTGGTTATTTTTTATTATTTCTCAGGTATCGTTCTGGCAGGCAAATAATTTAAGAAAAACGATTTTGAAATGCTCTAAAAAGCGAAAGGTCAAGAAACCTGATGACAGTTTGGGTATAATTTCATTTTGTAAAAACAAACCTGCTTGTATAGCAGACGGCATATTGATAATATCTGTGATAATTCTTGTTATTGTATTGTGCTTTAACATGAAAAATCCATGGCTTATTATTACAGATGTGTCCTTTTTATTCTTATCGTTTAACTTGCATTGTATGTTAAATGGCAGAAATTTTCAATATATAAGATGCTTTGAAAAGAGCATTGAAAGTAAGGAGAGGTAAAAATGTACAATAAAAAAAGCGGATTGGTCAATCGTGCATTTTCTGTAGTTCTTGCACTGCTTATGGTTCTCAGCATATTGCCGATAACCGCATTCGCAAGCACATCAGTCAATGTTGACTCATTTACTGTTTGTGTAAATGATAGCGTGAATAACGCAGACATCAATGACGCAAGTATTGAATACAAGGTGCTCATTGACCAAAATGTTAAGGAAGACAATACGGTAAAAACCAACGAAGGCGAAGCTGTTATTGCCGAGATGAAAAACTATGAGCAAGACATTGCTGACGGCAAGACGGTGACCTTTGAATACAGCGTTTCGGCTGACGGCTATGTTACAAAGACCGGCAAGGCTGATGTAACAGATGTAAACGACAACATTGATGTTAAACTGGAGAAAAAGGTTGTTGAGACTGTTCCGATTACTGTAAATAAAAATGGAAGCGGTACCGTTAAAATCAATAACGAAGAGGTAACGGATTCTAAAGCTGTTGAAAAAGACAGTACGGTAGAACTGGAAGTTACCCCGGCAAAAGATACCTACATCAAGAAACTTGTAATCGGCGGAGAAACAAAGTCTGTTGAAAAAGGAAAGTCATACAGAAATTCTTTTAAAGTATCAGATGCACTTACAGTAGAGGTTACTTTTGTAAAAGAGTATACCGTAAGTATCGACAAGAATGCGGGTGGTTCTGTAAAGCTTGACGAAGACAGTTCTGAAAATCAACTTTTTGACGAAGGTACCAAAACGAACCTGACTGTTTCGGCAGATGAGGGTTATCAGATTTTGTCTGTTTCTATAAACGGAGAAGATGAAACTGTAACAGATACATCAAAATTTAATTTTAATAAAGAGCTTACTGTTAACAGCGACATTGCTATCAAAGTGGAATTTGTAAAGGTTTATACCGTAAAAGTATCCTGGGACAAAAACGGTAATGTAAGTGTCAGACCTGCACTGACGCAGGGAGATGGTACATCAACGGAGGGTACTGTTGTTGTAAAAAAAGATGGTATAGTTAGTATAACCGCCACACCCAGCGAAACTTATCGTGTAAGTTCTGTTAAAATCAATGGAGAAGAAATTAGCTATGATGATAACCGTTTCAATGCCAATAAATCGTATAAGTGGGAACAAACGGGCGTTGCTATGGACTATGAAATTGAAATAACATTTGCTCCAATTTTATGCAAAATCGATGTTAATGCAGGTGAAAACGGTTCTGTAACGGCAGATAAGTCAGAAGTAAACTACGGTGAAAGTACTAATATTACAATTACTGCAAATAAAGGATACTGTATTGACGAAGTTAAAGTGAACGGAGAAGATAAAAAAACATCCGTTACACGAAGTGGCGAAAACACATATAAGCTTTCAATTGAAAATATTACAAGTGAATCAAACAAAGTATCAGTTTCATTTAAAAAGTATTCTGAAATGGAATCCGGCGACTACAAGTGGGACAAGGATGACGCTATTCGATCATCAAGTGACGGAACATTTGTGTTTAATAAAGATGCTGCAGTTGTTTTTAGTACGGAAAAGAACGGCATTGAACTGATATTTGACGATAAGACATCTATAGGTGGATACGGAATAAAATCTGTTGAAATTACTGATACAGAAACTGTCAAAGAAGTCATTGTTTATAAGAATGAAACCGAAATAAGCAGTGAAGAATTTGACAATTTGAAAATTGTAATTGACAAGGCTGCACCTAATCCAAAAATAGGTGTCGAAGAAGCAAATGAAAACGGCTACTACAATTCTGATTTTAATGTTACACTGAGTGCGAAGGATTCAGATGCTTATTCCGGAATAAGCAAATTGGAATATTGGGTTTACAAAAATGGTGAGACAGTGACAGATCACCATGAAGTCTATTCCTATAAATCGGGTGATGAAATTTTACAAGAAAAATCTGTTGATGATGTAAAAATTGATGCAGAAAAAAATAACAGCGACAATGTAAAAATTGTATTGAAGGTAACAGACCTTGCAGGTAATGAAAACGAGGTATGCGAGAAGGTAAAAATCAATACCACGGCACCGACTGTAAATGTAGAAATCAACGGTAACACCAATACAAGTTTTGAAAAAGGTTATTACACTCAAAGAACTGCAACTGTAACAATTACAGATAGAGGCACAACATTTGATGCAAACGCTGCAACTGACGGAATCAAAATTTCTGGTAAAGGTATTGACGGAAATGAAATATCACTTGACAAAACAAAGATGATTTCTAAGTGGGATACCAACGGTGATAAGCATACAGCGACTGTATCATTTGTTGATAACGGAATTTACAGCTGGTCTGTATCATACCAAAATAAGGCAGGTTTGAAAAACAGCGGTGTAACAGAAACAGGCGATTATGTTTATGATTTTACCGTTGACAATTCTGCACCTTCTCTTAAACTTACATATGAAGAAAATACGTGGAACGAACTCCTCCAAACAATTACATTCGGAATTTGGAGCAAGAGTGATGTGAAGGTATCTGCAAATGTGGAAGATGGCATTTCACCGATAAAGAGTGTTTCTTATCACAAATATAACGGTGATACTGCACTCGGTGATAAAGAACTTGATGAACTCTACAATGACGGCAAGTTCACAGAATGTGAGAACTTTGCAACAATATCTTCCGAAGAGAGATTTGTGATTTATTTCCGTGCCGAAGATTATGCAGGTAACTACACCTATGTTTCTTCAAACGGTATTGTAGTTGACAAAACAGCTCCCCAAATCACACTAACCTCTGATGTTGCAAATGAAAACGGTTATTACAATAAAGATGTCAAAGTCAATGTTGGTGTTGATGAGATGAGTCCAAACTGTTCGGGTATTAAGAATGTGTATTATGAGGTAATAAATGGCAATGAGGTTACACAGTCAGGAAATCTTTATAACTTTGATGTAAAAAGCCCCACC
>OGRH01000354.1_pt1 | contig 38315 bp, 20 predicted proteins | sample 1553461 | NCBI WGS metagenome assembly OGRH01 (sample SAMEA2580092, study PRJEB22360) | human gut metagenome | biome: human gut; feature: human-associated habitat; material: faeces | place: Denmark | collected 2008/2010
GCTTGCGGAAAGCCGAGGCTCACTCGTTACAGAACCGTATGCAGGATATCGTCCCAGCTCGAGATCGGATCGTTGGCCGTCTCGTTGATCACATCGATATAAGGAGCGAATTTCGCATCCTCGTCGGCCGTACCGGCAGCCTGATACAGGAACCAGATCGGCTTCTTGGCACAGGGCTCTTCGGCATCCTCCCAGCTCTTGCGAAGACCGAAACGCTGATTGGGATTCTGAGCGATTTCGGTCGGATGGTCGAACGGATGCCAGTGGATCGAGTTGATACCGGTCAGCATGTTCATCTTCTTCCAAGCATAGGCGAAGCAGGCGGCCTGATTGGCCAGATCCTCCTCGCTGTACGAAGGCGAAGCGGCCGAGTTCTCCGACAGCCATACGCTGCGCCGCGTCGTCCCCTTATACATATGCTCGGGCATATTGACCCACTTGTCGAGCACCTCCAGATTCTTGAACGTCACCATCGGCGAGTCCATATCGAACGTAGCCTGCGCATCGTTCCACGTCTTGGGATCGATCAGGCTCGACGGATAGGAGTGGTAAGCCAAAGCCCAGCGGAAATCGCCCTCGGTATGCGAATACCCGTTGATACGGTCGAGCATATCCTTCACTACATAGGACTTAGCGTCGTTCGCTACAGCCCACGAATGGGCGAACGAACCGAATATTTCGGCATTCTGATCGTACTGGCGTACGATGTTATAGGCGATACGCATCGAGTTGACATAGGTATCCACATAAGTTTCCATCGTGGGCGAACCCATGTTGGTCCACGAGTAACCCATGTCTACCTCGTTGTGCATGATGAAGTGGTGGATACGGCCGTGCGAGAAGTCGTTACCGCAATAGCGCTGAGCCATGAAATCGAGCGCGGCGGCATAGTAGTTGGCGCTCTCGATCGTCGTCAGGTTCGGCATCGTGTAGCTTCCGCCGTTGAAGTCGGGATGCTGGATCAGCGCCCCGTCCTCGGGATGACCGGCATGGAAAGGCGAACTGGCAGGCGGAATCAGGATGATCGCCGCTACGACCAGATTATTCTGAGCGGCCATTTCCAGATCGGCATCCACTCCTTCGACGAGAGCCTTGTCAAAATAGTAAGTCTTGCCGCCGAACTCGTGTGTCAGATCGCTGCCGCCACCCGAGGTTTTCGAGAAATGAGTCGGCTGAATATTGATCACCGTGCACGAAATGCCCAAATCGGCATAATCGGTCCGGTACGCGGCCTGATCGGCCGCAATGCCGCCCAATCCCTTTTTAGTTCTCAGCACTGCCGCAGGAGCCGAAGCCTTGGTCTGAATCTGATCGGCATAGCGTGCGGCCGAAACGAGCACGTCGTACTCATTAACATGTTTGACGATCGCCCACTTGGACAGCGCGCGGTCGAACTTGAAGTCGCCCCGTGTTACGAAACGGTCCAGCTCCTTGGTGAACGAGCCCGAGACTTCGGTCATATATTCCGACTCGAAATGTCCTTCGAACATGCCGTCTACCATATAAGGCGCTATCTCGACCAAACTGAACGAACCCTCGCCGCTGCAAGTACCGGAAATCGTTACCTTGTCAGTCGTCACGTTCACGTTCGAAACGGCCGACTCGAACGTCTTGGTCAGATAATTCGCTTTGTTGTCGGCCAGCTGGTCCAGTATATCGCCCGTAGCAGCCTCTTCGGCCGTTCTGGGACGGAAGTGAATGTTCCGGATCTCGATGTCGATGCCCTCTTTCTGGCCCAGATCGATGCGCAGGTAATCTTTCGCAGCGCCCCACGACATGTTAATGGACTGAAAGCCCAAATCGACCGACCACTTAGCCCACGCGTCGCTGTCGCCGGAAGTTTCCTCGCCCGAGACCCTGGAGGCCGGAATCGGACTCGCCTTCATCATGCGCGTCGCGGACAGCGGCTCGGCGAAATAAAGCTCCACGTCCCGTATGGTCGAATCGCTCCTATACTCGAAAGTCAGCACGCATGAATCGGCATTGAAAGCGCCGGCCAGCTTGTCCAATATGAGCTGAGGGTCCGTGCCGGTCGTGCTGACGGCATACTCGAACCGGCCCTGCCGCGTGATGTCGACATCCTTGGACGCTTCGACGGCAACAGTCATATAGGTCGGAAGGTTGACCTCGGGATACGAAGGCACAGGGATCTGCCTGTAATCTTCCGGGTCGTCCTCGCACGCTCCCATCAGCAGCAACGGGACCATGAAAGCCGACCACATCAAAGTGCGAGCGGCGCGTACGCCACGGGAACGCCTTCCCTTTGCAGAGAAGAATCCCGAATTGTTCAAGTTCAGGTGTTTCATATCAATAATCATAATAAGGTTAATGGTTCAATCCGGATACAAGTTTCGGACAGGCCTTGCAAGTAATTATATAGTTTATAGAGGCCTTCAAATCAATTATTTCCGCACTCAGAAAAAAGGCCCCCTTCCTTTCCGAATGCGTCGAAATTTGTTACAAGATAAAAAGTTTTTCGCAAAAACAGCAAACCTTGTCGGATAAATTTAATCGAAACGTCATACGGCCGGCTTTCCGCCGGAGACCGGACCGGGTCTGCACAACCGGACCGGGCGTGATCCGCCGGAGAACCGGCACTTCGGCCAGTTTCCCGACAAGGCTGCCCGGTCGCTCTTTTCCACAACAGCCGCGATACGTTTTCCCCACTCGACCCGGCAAGTCCCAATACCCTCCTTGTTCGCCAACCGGCCGAAGGCATGCGACAACAAAATATGGCAATGTGTCGTGTGACACATTGCCATATTCACGAGATAGCCCGACGGAGCCGTTCATGTCTCTTATCATATTCCCGGGCTCCCCCCAAAGACATGCCTGCGGGTCAGTAAGTATTCGCCGGAGGACTCCACTTCCCCTCTTTCCTTCGGAGCAAATCGTCGCATCGATCCGCCTGCACGACAGCAGGAAACGCCATTGCCCGGATCGTCGCGGCTTAGAGAGACGATTGTCCGGTCTCCGCCCGTCGCGCTACATTCTGAACGAGATGCCCCCTACGAAGTTGACATCTTCGGTAGCCGGATTCCAGATCAAATTGGTGAAAAATCCCAGCTTCATACCTTCGGCTCCTTTGATCTCCCAGTTTTTACCGGCGTTCAGGAAAACGTTCTGAACATAGAAATCGCGGTCTATGCCGTAAGTCCCGACGGCATTCCAAGGAACCATGCCCACGCCGGCCTTCATATCGATCCCTTTTACGCAGAACGGATAGGCCACCTCGAAATAGGAACCGTAAGCCCGCTTGCCCTTGGCATTAACGTCGGCCGCGCCGAAAAGAATCGTGTACCAGGAGAGCGTGAGGGGAGCCTTCTCCGACACGACCCAGCTGGCGCCGAGTTCCACGCGGTGGGGCGATCGGCCGTCGAACGTGAAATAATTGCGGTTCACGAGTCCCCGGTCCCCGGCGCCGCCTTCCCAGTAGAGATCGGCCAGCGAGAGGGTCACGGGACCCAGCGCATAGGCCAGCGTCATATCCATCTCCTTATACGAAGTCGAGGCGAAATCCACCGAGCCCCATGCCGTGGCTGAAAACTTGCCGGCCGTCATGGTCAGCGTGGGCTGAAGGCTGACACCGGCCTGAGTAACGCCGCGCCATACATAGGCACTGACGAGATCGGACCCGCCGCTGAAAGAAACTCCCTTGTCCTGAGCCGAAACACGGCCTGCGGTCAACACTCCGGCCAAAGCCAGAGCGCAAATCATAAAACGTTTCATAGTCTAAATTTTCCTTTTTTATTTGGGTTATCGATAATCCTGTTATCAGCCCGTTCCGGGTCTTTCCGTACCCGCTCGCAGGCTTGCCGATCCGATACGCCGCCCCCGTTTGCGGCACGGAAACCGGGGTTTCCGTGCCGCATGTGTCGAAAATCTTAACGGAAAACGGCGCTCAGAAAACCATATCCAATAGCAGCAGAACGATCAGGAAACAAATCATGCATGCCGCCAGTCGCCAGAATGGCTTATCCGGTCTTTTCATAAAATGCGGTGTTCGTTACCGTCCCTGCGCCTCATCGAGAGCGACGTTGAGCTTCAGAACATTGACCTTGTAAGTCCCGAAAAGACCCAGCCAAGGACGCTCAACGCTCGCTTCGACGATCTTACGCACGTCGTCCTCCGACATGCCCCGCGAAGCCGCCACCCGACGAATCTGAACCTCGGCCCCTCGTACCGAAATGTCGGGATCGAGACCCGAACCGCTCGCCGTAACCAGCTCAGAGGGAACGTCCCCCCTCGATAAATACGGATGAGCCGCCATGAACGATTCGATACGGCTTTCCACCTCCGAAAGGTACTCCGGATTGTTCGTGCCCTTGTTGCTTCCGCCAGAACCGCCCCCGTTGTACTCCACGGCCGAGGGACGGCCCCAGAAATAGACGCTGTCGGTAAAAGCCTGACCTACGTTGGCAGCTCCTACCACTTTCCCGTCGAGCTCCACGAGGGCGGCTTCCCCGTCGTTCGGGGAGACAACGGCCGAAGTCAGGCGAAGAAGCAGAACGTAACCCACCGTCAGCACCACGCACATCGCCAACGTAATCCTAACTGATATCCATAAGTTTTTCATGACTGCTCTCGATTAAAAGAATACGCTAATTAACATGTCGATCAGCTTGATGCCGATAAACGGCGCTACGATACCGCCCAGACCGTAGATGAACAGGTTCCGGCGCAGCAGGGCCGATGCTCCGATCGGCTTGTAGGTCACGCCGCGCAGGGCCAGCGGGATCAGCAACGGAATGATTACCGCATTGAAGATCACGGCCGACAGGATTGCGCTCTCGGGCGAGTGCAGGCGCATGATATTCAGGGCTTGCAGCGAGGGAATCGACGCGATGAACAAGGCCGGAACGATAGCGAAATACTTGGCCACGTCGTTGGCGATGGAGAACGTGGTGAGCGTGCCGCGCGTCATTAGCAACTGCTTGCCGATCTCGACGATCTCGATCAGCTTCGTCGGGTCGTTGTCCAGATCGACCATGTTACCCGCCTCTTTGGCAGCCTGCGTACCGCTGTTCATCGCGACGCCCACATCGGCCTGAGCCAGCGCCGGCGCATCGTTCGTACCGTCGCCCATCATAGCGACCAGCTTGCCGGCCTGCTGCTCGCGCTTGATGTACTCCATCTTGTCCTCGGGCTTGGCCTCGGCGATATAATCGTCCACACCGGCTTTCTCCGCGATATATTTTGCCGTCAGCGGATTGTCGCCGGTCACCATGACCGTCTTCACGCCCATCTTGCGCAGACGCTCGAACCGCTCGCGGATACCGGTCTTGATGATGTCCTGCAGCTCGATCACGCCCTTGACCTCCTCGTCGGCGCATACGACCAGCGGCGTACCGCCGTTCTCGGAGATTTCGCGTACCGTCTTTTCTATCGTTTCGGGAAACTCATGTCCGGCGTCGGTCACGATACGGCGGATCGCCTCGGTCGCGCCCTTACGGATTCGGGTTCCGTCGGGCATGTCCACGCCCGAGCAACGGGTCTCGGCCGTAAAGCCGACCATACGAACGCCCACCATTTCCATCGGGTCGGCTTTCATGCCTGCCGCGGCTCCGAGCTCCACGATGGACTTACCCTCCGGAGTCTGGTCGGAAACCGAAGAGAGCACGCACAGACGGGTAAACGCTTTCGCGTCGACGCCCCGTACGGGATAGAATTTTGTAGCCTTACGGTTACCGATCGTGATGGTTCCGGTTTTGTCGAGCAGCAGCGTATCGAGGTCTCCGGCCGTTTCGACGGCCTTGCCCGACTTGGTAATGACATTGGCGCGCAGCGCGCGGTCCATGCCGGCGATACCGATCGCCGAGAGCAGGCCGCCAATCGTAGTCGGAATCAGGCAGACGAACAGCGAGATGAAAGCGGCTACCGTGATGTTGGCTCCCACGTAATCCGCAAACGGTTTCAGCGTAGCGCAAACGATCACGAATACCAGCGTGAATCCGGCCAGCAGAATCGTCAGAGCGATTTCGTTCGGAGTTTTCTGACGGGACGAACCTTCGACCAGCGCGATCATCTTGTCGAGGAAACTCTCGCCCGGCTTGGCGGTCACTTTGACGACGATCCGGTCCGACAATACTTTCGTACCGCCCGTCACGGAGCTTTTGTCTCCGCCCGCCTCGCGGATCACCGGAGCCGACTCGCCCGTGATGGCGCTCTCGTCGATCGAGGCAAGGCCCTCGATGATCTCGCCGTCGGCAGGAATCGTATCTCCTGCGGAGCATTCGAACACATCGCCCTTTTTCAGTTGCGAGCTGCTGACCACTTTCGCGGCACCGTTGGCCGTTACCAGCTTGGCCGGAGTCTCCTCGCGGGTCTTGCGCAGGCTCTCGGCCTGCGCCTTGCCGCGCGCTTCGGCGATCGCTTCGGCGAAATTGGCGAACAGAATCGTCAGCAGCAGCACGAAGAAGATCGCCAGATTGTACCCGAACGAACCCTGCGACTGGTCTCCCGTGAAGGCGATGTAGAACAACATCAGCAGCATGATGGCGGTCACCAGTTCCACGGTGAACATGATCGGGTTCTTGATCATGGTCCGAGGATCGAGCTTGCGGAACGCCTCCACGAGGCTCGTATTTACCAACTGTTTGTCGAACAGCGAATTATTTTTCTTTTTCATGGTCAGTCCGTAATTAGAAACTTAAATAATCAGCGATCGGGCCCAGAGCCAGTGCCGGGAAGAACGAAAGAGCGGCCACGATGACGATAACGGCGAAGGTCATCAGCGAGAAAGTGGCCGTGTCGGTCTTCAGCGTGCCGGCGCTTTCGGGAATGTATTTCTTCGAGGCGAGCAGGCCGGCGATGGCTACCTGTCCCACGATCGGGAAATAGCGTCCCATGATCAGCGCGATACCTGTGGATATGTTCCAGAAAGGAGTGTTGTCGGCCAGTCCCTCGAAGCCGGAGCCGTTATTGGCCGCGGACGACGTGTACTCGTAGAGCATCTCGCTCAGTCCGTGGAACGACGGGTTGTTCAGCCAGCCGATTTCCGGATTGGCGGCCGCGATCGCCGACGATATGCCGGTTCCGACCAGAATCAGGAAGGGATGCATCAGAACGACCATCGTCGCGATCTTCATCTCGCGGGCCTCGACCTTATGCCCGAGAAATTCCGGCGTGCGGCCCACCATCAGCCCGCTGATAAAGACGGCGATGATGAGGAAGGCGAAATAGTTCATCCAGCCTACGCCCACGCCGCCGAACCAGCAGTTGATCTGCATGTTGAGCATCTGCATCATGCCGCTCAGAGGCGTCTGGCTGTCGTGCATCGAGTTGACGGAACCGTTCGAGGTGACGGTCGTCACCATACCCCACATGGCCGAGGCCGCCGAACCGATCCGAATCTCCTTGCCTTCCATCGAGCCGAGATCCTGCGCGATGCCCATTTCATCGATATGGGGATTGCCGCCCATCTCCTGAGGAACGGATACGAATATACCGACCGTAAAGGCGACGAGCATAACGCCGAAGATACATCCCGCCAATTTCTTACGTCGGATATAGAATCCGAAACACCACGCCATGGCCATCGGAATGATCAGAATAGACCAGCATTCGAGCATATTGGTAAAGGCGTTGGGGTTCTCGAGCGGATGCGAGGAGTTGGTTCCGAAATAACCGCCGCCGTTGGTTCCGAGCTGCTTGATCGGCACGATAGCCGCCGTCGGTCCCTGCGAGATCACCTGCTCGTTGCCCTCAAGGGTGGTGATCGTCTGCTTGCCGTCGAACGACATCGGCGTGCCGTTAATAATCAGCAGAATACCGACCAGCAGCGAAAGCGGCATCAGGATACGGGTCGTGCTCTTGACCATGTATACCCAAAAGTTGCCGATCGTCTTGGCGGTTTTGGCGGCCAGCCCCTTCATGATCCCGGCCATCGCCGCCATGCCGCAAGCCGCGGTAATGAACTGAAACAGCATGATCACGTAAAGCTGAGTAAAATAGCTCAGTCCCGATTCTCCGCTGTAATGCTGCAGGTTACAGTTCACCATGAACGAGATGCAGGTGTTGAACGCCAGATCGGGAGTCTGTCCCGGGTTGCCGTCCGGATTGAGCGGCAGCCAACCTTGGCAGCAGAGCAGCACCATGCCCCACACGAACCAGAAAAGGTTGACCATCAGCAGGGCCTTGAGGAACTGCTTCCAGTTCATTTCCTGCTCCGGGTTGATCCCGCAGAGCTTATATACCCATTTTTCTACGGGAGCCATGAAGTCGAGCCACGTGCGCTCGCCCTTGTACACTTTGGCCATGTAGCGTCCCAGCGGATAGCAGAGCACGACCAAGGCCACCCATTGCAGAATGACGCCTAAAATTTCGGTATTCATTTATTTACAAGTTTTGATAGTTCCACACTTAGAATTTTTCCGGTTTTACGAGCACGTACATCAGATAGACGAAAACCGCGATACTCAGAATCAATAGTCCTATGAACATAGCCGTAACCGTTAAATTTTCTCGAACCAGTCGACACACTTGAAGTAGAACCAATAGCACAGCCCACCCAGAGCGAGCAGCAGTAGAAAAAGCAAAAATCCGTTCATCTTTTTTTCTTCGTTTTAAAGTTTTCAACACTCACCATTTTCTTCTCTGTCTTCTATAATCATTCAACTTATCGACGAAATCCGCCACGCTCCGGGAAAACAGGAACAGTACAACGCATGCCGTCAGAAATACGAGTATTACGCCTGCATCTTCCATGATCGTAGTCCGTCTTTACTATTTTTCGGCCCCGAGCTTTTCCAAATGAATGCCAAACCGCACCCTATTTCAACAAATCGCTAACTGCCAAACATTTACAACCAAGCAAAATATTTCACCCTCTCGAAATCCTTCTCAAAATGATAGAGCGATTATTCAAAATGGTAAGCCGGAGGAGATTCCGTCCGCCGTATTCCGAGATTTTCCGGCCTACGGGAATGGCTTAATCCGTCCCGGCAACGGACGGCCTGCATCGGTCGCCGTCCGCATCGTGCAGCGTATCGTCCGCGACAAGCATGCTATTCACCCGTCATAACCGGATGGTAAGCCCCCTTGCAGAAAGCGGAACGGCACGCCGTTCCGCCGGAACCGCCCCATCACTGCAGGACGCAGGAGCTGTTGAGCGCCTCCAAAGCCTTTTTCTTATCGGCACAGCGCAGGACGAACGACACGTCGCAATTGTCCCCGTAAGAGATCATCCGCAGCGGAATCTTCCTCAGCGAGTCGATGATCTTGTGCCTGAAACTTTTGTCGTTCCGTTTCAGATCGCCCACCACGCACACGATCGTCATGTTCTCCTCTACCGCGATGTCCGCGTAGGGACTCAGCCCGTCGAGTATCTCCGGCAGGCATTCCCGATTATCCGTAGCCAACGATATTTCGTTGTCGGAAACGGCGACCAGATCGACGGAGGTACGGGTACGCGCGAAGCTGTGGAACACTTTGTCGAGCAACCGGTAGCCGGGAATCTTGTGCATCGAGCGGATCTTGACATGAACAACGCCGTCCTTGGCGGCGACCGCCTTCACCCGTCCCGCGTCGGCCGAGTCGGAGATCAGCGTTCCAGGAGCAGACGGGTCCATCGTATCAAGCAGACGCACGGGAATATTCCTCAGCTTGGCAGGAAGAATGCAGGTAGGGTGCAGGATTTTGGCGCCGAAATGCGCCAGCTTGGAAGCCTCGTCGAACGTAAGCCTGCGCACGGGAACCGTGGACGACACCACACGGGGATCGTTGTTGTGCAATCCGTCGATATCGGTCCATATCTGAATTTCCGAAGCGTCCAGCGCCGCCCCGAGCAGCGACGCGGTATAGTCGCTGCCTCCGCGTTGCAGATTGTCTACCTCGCCCGCCGCATTCCTGCAGATATATCCCTGCGTAATGAAGATACGGTTATGCGGGTAGCGGTTTACGGCCTTACGGGCATTTCGACGGATAAAGCGCATATCCGGCTCCCCGTTTTTGTCCGTTCGCATGAATTCCAAAGCAGGAAGCAGCGTGGAGCGAACGCCCGTCTCCGCCAGATAGAGGTGCATCAGCATCGTAACGATCAGCTCGCCTTGGGCCAAGACGATTTTTTCCTCGACGGACGAAAAGGGCCGTTCCGCCACTCCTTTCAATAAGGAAAAGGAGTCCCGGATATGCCTTCTCGCCTTTTCCGCGCTTCCTTCGGAAAAATAGAGCTGACCGGCCGTCTCGAGGTATTTGCTTTCCAAAGTTCCGATATCGTCCGAAGCCCCGGAAATATTGCCCCGCGACAATTCGGCGGCAATCGCGGCAAGGGCATTGGTCGTACCGGACATGGCCGACAGGACCACCAGTTTCGGCTCTTCGTTGCTGATGAGCCTCGCGACATGCTTGATCATCGCCGGAGAGCCTACGGAGGTTCCTCCGAACTTCATGACTTTGATTGATTTAGGATCGTGATCCATCGTTTTGAATTTTCGTTTACGATTAGCGGTTCTCACATTTTCGTTCCTGTCGCAAGACAATCGGGATGCCACCGCAATGCGCCACGCAACCAAATACATGACTATCAAATCGTTGTCTGCAAACACACGGTCATCCTTGCATCGTCCGGACTTATCAAAATGAAAAGGCATTTTTTCATTCTGATAGAATCCTCGCCCGAGCGCATTCACGCAAAACGCTATATATCTGAAGATTGAATAGACGCCCGATCCGACGGTACTTCTTTTGCTTTTGAAGCACGTATGAGACTTTTTATCATATCCAACAGACTGCCGGTGAGGATGACCCGAGAGGGCGACCGGCTTTCTTTCACGCGCAGCGAGGGAGGATTGGCCACCGGTCTCGGCTCCTTGCAGATTCCTTACGAAAAGCACTGGATCGGATGGCCGGGTATCTGTACCGACGATCCGCAGGAGCGGAAAACGATCGGCTCCGAACTGCGGAGGATGCATTTCCATCCCGTATTTCTTTCCGAGGCGGAAATCGAAAATTACTATGAAGGCTACAGCAACAGCACGATCTGGCCGCTGTGCCACTATTTCTATGCCTATACGCTTTACAAAAGCCGTTTCTGGGAGGCGTACCGGGAGGTGAACCGCCGCTTCTGCGAGGAGATCTGCCGTGTCGTGGAACCCGGCGACAGGGTATGGGTGCAGGACTACCACCTCATGCTGCTGCCCGGCATGTTGCGCGAGGCGATGCCCGACCTATGCATCGGATATTTCCATCATATCCCTTTCCCCTCCTACGAATTGTTCCGCATCCTGCCGGAGCGGGCCAGGCTTCTGAGGGGATTGCTGGGAGCCGATTTCATCGCATTCCATACGCCCGACTACATGCGCCACTTCGTCAGCGCCGCGCAACACATTCTGAACGTGGAGTTCCGGCTGGACGAGGCGCAACTGGGCAGCCGTACGGCCCGGGTGGACGCGCTTCCGATGGGAATCAATTACGACCTTTACCATAAGGCCGCGTCGAAAATACAGGTACGCGACGCGGTCGAAAAATACCGCAGGCTTTTCGGCGACCGCAAGCTGATCTTCTCGGTAGACCGCCTCGATTACAGCAAAGGCATCCTGCACCGCCTGCACGGCTTCGCGTCCTTTCTGGAGCGCCATCCCGAATACAGAGGCAAAGCGACTCTCTCCATGGTGATCGTCCCTTCGCGCGACCATGTGGGCAGCTATGCCGAACTGAAGACCCGAATCGACGAGGAGATCGGCTCCATCAACGGCAAATACTCCACGATGGACTGGACTCCGGTATGCTATTTTTATCACGGATTCTCGTTCGAGGAGCTCGTCGCCATGTACTACGTGGCGGACGTGGCGCTCGTCACCCCGCTGCGCGACGGGATGAACCTGGTAGCCAAGGAGTATATCGCCGTCAAGGACGGCAACCCCGGAGTCCTGATCCTGAGCGAGATGGCCGGAGCGGCCGTGGAGCTGAGCGACGCGCTGTTGATTAACCCGAACGACATGGACCAGATCGAGCAAGCCATCGTGAAGGCGCTCGAGATGCCGGAGCAGGAGCAGCTGAGACGGCTGAAGAAAATGCAGCGCATCGTCTCGGCGCAAACCGTGAACCGCTGGGCCGAAAGTTTTATCAACGAGTGGAGCTCGGCCTGCCGGAAAAACTGGGCGATGAACCGTAAACGGCTTTCACCCGAATCCGAGACGACGATCCGCAGGCACTACGCCCGGGCCCGGAAGCGGCTGATTCTGCTGGACTACGACGGTACGCTGGCTCCGATCCGCGCCCGGCCCGAGGAAGCCAGTCCGACACCGGAGCTTCTGGATACGCTGCGCCTTCTGTGCGGTGATCCTCGCAACCGGATCGTAATCAACAGCGGGCGGGACAAGGCGACACTGGAGCGATGGCTGGGAGAACTGCCCGTGACATTGGCTGCCGAGCACGGAGCCCGTTACCGGGAAAACGGAGTCTGGCATACCCGCGTGGCGCGACAGCAGTGGAATACGGGGATCATGGCCATTCTGAACCTATATCTGGAAAAGACCCCCCGTTCGCGGCTGGAGGTAAAGGATACCGCGCTAGCATGGCATTACCGCGAATGCGATCCGTGGCTGGGCGAGCTGCGGGCCCAGCAACTGACCCGCGCGCTGGTCTCGGTCTGTCTCAGGCACAAGCTGCAAATCATTCAGGGAAGCAAAGTACTGGAGATCAAATCTCCCGAATACAGCAAAGGTTCCGAAGTACGGCGACTGCTGGAAAAGGGCGGCTACGACTTCATTCTGGCCATGGGCGACGACACGACGGACGACGATATGTTCGAGGCGCTGCCGCGCGACTCCTTCGCCGTCAAGGTAGGCAGCGTCTCGGAGAAGGCTCTCTACAACATGCCGCAGCAGGAGAGAGTGCTCCCGTTCCTGCGCTCCCTGACCGAAAAAGTACCGGACGCTCCGGAGCCGTCCCGCAGAAGGCCCGGACGGACGGCGATCCGCTTCGTAAAAAGGCTGTTGCAAACGAAAAACCGATAAATCTCGTCTCTCCATGAACCATCGACTCAATTACGGGGCCGTAGGCAACTGCCGCACGGCCGCCCTGATATCGGAAACAGGAAACATCGAATGGCTCTGCCTGCCCGAGTTCGACTCTCCGTCGATCTTCGCGGCCCTGCTGGACCGCGAGAAGGGAGGGTGCTTCGGTTTCGAGGTATCCGAAGCGTACCGCACCGAGCAGTCCTACATTCCGCACACGAATATTCTCTCCACGCACTTCATTTCGGACGAGGCCGAGTTCACGGTACTGGATTTCATGCCCTACTACCGGGCCCAGAACAGCGAACACTATCTTCCGGCCGAGCTCTACCGCTACGTACGTCGTATCCGGGGCGTTCCCCGGTTTCGGGTCCATTACGCTCCGGCTCCGGACTATGCCCGGGGAAAGACCATCCGCAACGTCGGGACGGAATATATCGAAAGCTACAGCTCGCTGAACGCTACGGACCGGCAATACCTCTACTCTTCGATTCCGCTGGAGGACATCGAGCGGAGCAGGGAGATCGTACTCGAGAAAGACGAATTCTTTTTGCTTTCCTATAACGAGAAGGTAATTCCGGTAGACATCGAACGGGAAAAGCTGGAATACTGCCGGACGCTGGTCTACTGGCTCAACTGGAGCAACCGGACGAAAAAATACACTCTCTACAACGACGTGATCGAACGGAGCCTGCTGACACTGAAGCTGATGTCCTATTACAACGGAGCCATGCTGGCAGCCCTCACCACCAGCCTGCCCGAGACGGTGGGCGAGGTGCGTAACTGGGATTACCGCTTCTGCTGGCTGCGCGACGCGTCCATGTCCATCGAGACGCTTTTCAAAGTGGGTCACCCCGGCGTGGCGCAGCGCTTCATGCGCTTCATTCAGTCCACCTTTACCGCCGACCGGGACTCTTTCCAGATCATGTACGGCATCCGCGGAGAGCGGCAGTTGACGGAAACGATCCTCGAGCATCTGAGCGGCTACAAAGGCTCGAAGCCCGTACGCATCGGCAACGACGCCTACCATCAGCGGCAGAACGACTCGTTCGGTTATCTGATGGACCTGATCTACCAATACTACCGCTTGGTCCCGGGACCGCTGGACGAGATCGAGGATATGTGGGAGCTGGTGAAAAAGATTCAGGCCAACGTCATGCAGGAGTGGCGCAAGCCCGACAAGGGGATCTGGGAAATCAGGGGCGAGGAGCGCCATTTCGTCTCCTCCAAAGTGATGTGCTGGGTAGCTCTGGACCGAGGGGCCAGAATCGCCCGGATGCTGGGCAAATACGACTGCGAGAAGCGCTGGCAGCAGGAGGCCGGGCTCATCCGCAGGGATGTGCTGGAGAGGGGCTGGAAAGAGGAATTGCAGAGTTTTTCCCAGACTTATGACAATACGGCCTTGGATGCGTCGCTGCTGCTTATGGAACCTTACGGCTTTCTGGATGCGGACGACATACGCTATCATAAAACGGTCAAGGCCGTGAAAGCGGCCCTGATGCACAACGGGCTGATGTATCGCTACAACAGCGAAGACGATTTCGGGATGCCTTCGTCGGCCTTCACGATCTGCACGTTCTGGCTCGTCCGCGCCCTGTTCGTAACGGGAGAGAAAGCCGAAGCGCGCTGCCTTTTCGACGAGGTGCTGCGCTACGGCAACCACGTGGGGCTGATGAGCGAGGATTTGGATTTCGATACGAAAGAGCAACTGGGCAATTTTCCTCAGGCCTATTCGCATTTGTCTTTGGTCAACACGGCGATCCTGTTCGCCGAAGAGGATAAGCACCGAAGCCTCCATTTCGTCCGGCCGTAAAGTCCGCGGCCGGCATGCCCATACGGCTCTCTCGCGTCCGAACAAAACCGGAGCGCGCCGCCATCCGTTCCGGCATAAAAGACATAAAAGACGGGGATGCCTCTTTCGGACGCATCCCCGTCTTTCTTCGCTCGGGCCGGCCGTTGTCAGACCCGCAACGAGATCGTGAAGCGGCTGCCCTTGCCGACCTCGCTCTCGACGAATATCCTGCCGTTGTGCGCATCGACGAACTCCTTGGAGATGGCCAGTCCGAGGCCGCTTCCCTGCGTCTTCGTCCCCGGCACGCGGAAATAGCGGTCGAAAATGCTCTTATGATAACGCGGGTCTATGCCGCGACCGAAATCCTGAACATAGATATCGACCCAGTTGTCATGCTGCTTGGCGCCCACGATGATACGGGCATTTTCGGGCGAGTGGTGGATCGCGTTGGATAGCAGATTGGTAACGACCCACGCGATCTTCTCGTTGTCGACGAACAGTTTCGATATTTTTTCCGGATACTCCACTTCCACATAGCAGTGGAAACGTTCGGCCAGCACATGGGTGGCCTTGACCGCATAGTCGATCAGCTCGATCGGCTTGACGATCTTCGGATGGAGCTGGAGCTTGCCCGACTCCACCTGAGTCAGGTTCAGCAGCTCGCCCGTAATGTCGAGCAGACGGTCGCTGCTTTCCTTGATGCTGCCTACGAGCTGCTTCTGCTCGTCATTGAGCGAGCCCAGCCGGGCGTCGCCCAGCAACTGGAGGCTCATCAGAATCGACGAGATCGGGGTCTTCATCTCGTGCGATACGGTGGAAATGAAATTGGTTTTGGCCGAATCCAGCTCCTTGTATTTCGTCACGTTGTTCAGAATGATCAGATTCCCGATGAAATTCCGCTCTTGCTCCCCGACGGCATTGGTGTAAAGCGGAATATTGTCCATCTGGAAATAGCTCTCCTTATTGTCCGCATAGATTTTCAGCGGCTCGTGCGGCCCGTCGGATTCCCTGTTCGAGTACAGTTCCCTGATCAGACGACGCAACAGGTCGTTGTTTATCGCGATCTCGGCGGCGTTGCGCCCGATTACGTTTCCCCGTTTGAGATTCAATATAGAGAACGCCTCGTCGTTCATAAAAAGGATGTTCCGTTCGGAATCCAACCCGATGATCGGCTCGTGAAGGCTGTTGACGATCGCCTCGATACGCATCTTTTCGGTCATCAGCCGGTCGAGCGAGCTGCGCCGGTACTGGGAGAGCTTTTGCGCCATATTGTTGAACGATTCGGCGACACCCCGCAGCTCGCGGTTATTGCCGAAGTCGAGCCGCTGGTCGTAATTATGGTTGGCGATCTGGACGATTCCCTGCTTCAGCTTGTCGATGGGGCGGAGCACGATGGAGGGGAAATAAAGCAGGAACAGAGCCGCCAGCAGGACACAAAGTATCGCTATGACCGATATCCAGCGCACCGCCTCGTCCGCACTGCTCTCCATCCCCCGGCTTTTGGCCAGAATGGAACCCATATTCAGCTCCATGATGCGGTACAGGTCATTGCGTATTTGTTGGACCTCTTCTCCGGAAATGGAATCGTTGAGCCGGCCGACCTTCTCCTCGAGGGCGGAGGTAACCTGGCGCTCGTTGATCTCCGTAATGTTCTGCTGCTGCAGAGTCAAGGCCTCGATCAGCGTCCGGCGGGAGGCCGAATCCTGAGAGAAGCGGTCCAGGGAGCGGAGCATCTCGCTCACATAATGTACGGAGTTGTAGTTATCCGACAGAATCTCTTTCGAGGAGACCGACAGATGGCGCACGTACCGGATCGACTGTATGCCTTGTATGAGGATCAGGGTGAACAGGATGCCTATGCCCAGACTGAGTTTGCTGCGAAGTTTCATATTACGATAACATGGTTAGATCTATATTCATTCTCGCCAGACGATTGAGCAAGCGGCGCAGCCGGAGCGCCGTCATGAACAGGGCGTATAGGGAGAAGCGAGGCTTTCCGATATATACGGCACTGATCTTTCGCTCGATACACACGTTCACCACCGCCTCGACATAACGGTTGGAGTGCACCTGCACGACTTCGCCGCCCAATTCCGTCGCCAGATTGAAATTGTTGATCAGATAGCGTTGGTTGGCCAGCGGGATACGGTCGTCGCTCTCCTTGTCGCTCTGAATGTAAAGGACGATGAAACCGGCATTGAGATGGGTCGCCATGCGGGCCGTCTTGCGAATGACGCGCCGGGCCGCCTTTTCGGACGAGTCGATCACGGCCAGCAGCCTGTCGTGCCGCAAGAGCTTGTCTCCGGCCGAGACGCTGGTCTCGACTTTCTTCTCGACCCTCAGCGCGACCTCTTTCAGCGCCAGCTCGCGCAGCTGCAACAAGTTTTCCTGCGTAAAAAAGTTGCCGAGCGCCGCCGCGATCTTGTCCGGCTTGTAGATTTTGCCCGCCTTCAGTCGGGCGATCAGATCGTCGGCCGTGAGGTCGATGTTGACGACCTCGTCGGCCATCGCCAGCACGCTGTCCGGCACCCGCTCGTGCACTTCGACGCCCGTAATTTCCTGAACATGCTCGGTCACGCTCTCGATATGCTGGATGTTGATCGCCGTGATCACGCTGATTCCCGCGTCGAGAATCTGCATCACGTCCTGCCAGCGCTTGGGATTGCTGCTCCCTTCGATATTGGTGTGGGCCAGTTCGTCGACCACCACGATCTCGGGATGCAGGTTCAGGATGGCCTGCATGTCCATCTCGTCGAGCTCTTTTCCCTTATAGAAGAGCTTGCGTCGGGGAATCAGCGGCAGACCCGCGACGAGGGCCTCGGTCTCCGCACGGCCGTGCGTCTCGATATAGCCGACCTGTATGTCCACCCCGGCATCGAGCAGCTGATGGGCCTCCTGCAGCATGCGGTAGGTCTTTCCCACACCGGCGCTCATGCCGATGTAGATTTTGAATTTTCCCCGGTGCGACCTTTTGATCAGCTCCAGAAAGTGTTGCGAACTCTGTCTGGTTTCATCCATCGTCTCTTTGCTTGCCACTGCATCGAAGTCCCGTTCATAAAACGAACGATTTCAGGACAAGATTAAATATTTTCCGAAAACAATAAAAATTCTTTTTATCCAAAACTCCTTTCCCCGTCCTCGATCGTACAACGGAGCACATCACGCCGGCGCCAGCTCTCGACATAGCGTAACGAGCACCACCAATATCGCGAGAAGCGTCAGGAATGTCAGCAGCAGTCGCGCCGGTCCGTCCAGTTTCGACATAAACGGTACTTTTAACAGGTATCAAAACGATCAATTTCCACCCGTTCGCCTCACCGTCCCTGCGCCTTATCGAGAGCGACGTTGAGCTTCAGAACATTGACCTTGTAAGTCCCGAAAAGACCCAGCCAAGGACGCTCAACGCTCGCTTCGACGATCTTACGCACGTCGTCCTCCGACATGCCCCGCGAAGCCGCCACCCGACGAATCTGAACCTCGGCCCCTCGTACCGAAATGTCGGGATCGAGACCCGAACCGCTCGCCGTAACCAGCTCAGAGGGAACGTCCCCCCTCGATAAATACGGATGAGCCGCCATGAACGATTCGATACGGCTTTCCACCTCCGAAAGGTACTCCGGATTGTTCGTGCCCTTGTTGCTTCCGCCAGAACCGCCCCCGTTGTACTCCACGGCCGAGGGACGGCCCCAGAAATAGACGCTGTCGGTAAAAGCCTGACCTACGTTGGCAGCTCCTACCACTTTCCCGTCGAGCTCCACGAGGGCGGCTTCCCCGTCGTTCGGGGAGACAACGGCCGAAGTCAGGCGAAGAAGCAGAACGTAACCCACCGTCAGCACCACGCACATCGCCAACGTAATCCTAACCGATATCCATAAGTTTTTCATGACCGAATATTATTTGAAAGAATTTGCAGATCGCCCCGGATGTCGCCCCGTCCGGACCGGCGTCGCAGGGAAGAGAAGCGACGCGCAAGGAAAATAGACCGAACATCCTGACGGGCCGGCGGCATTTTTCGATTCTTATGCGCTTTTCATACATTATTTACGGTAAGCGAGCTGGGATACTAAACCGTCATGTACGGTTTTACGGCTTTTATGCCACAGCAGCGGCGTCCGGAAATGCCAAGAACGTGCCACAATAGCGCATTGGACTTCAGGAAAATGTCAATCAATGCATTACATCGCCCTCGACCTATGCAAGAAAAACCCGAACCATTTCAAAACGATAAGGCGGCACTTTTAAAATGATAGGCGACACCGCTATTTTCCGGAACCGGGAAGCGGAACGGTCACGGGTTCAGAATCACCCGCGGTCAGGAACCGGCAGACCGTCGTACTCCGAAGCGCGTCCGCCGGAGTCGGAAAATCCACACGGCCGCCTGAAGTCCAGAAAACCCCGGCCGCCCGCACCCATCCTATCGTCGCGGTTCATGCCGATACGATCGGACGCGAACCGGAGATTTCACGCCGGTTTTCGTCCCGGTCATTCGATTGCGAAACAGAACGACACGCCTATTTTCGTCGGTCCGAAGTAGTTTTTGTGTCCCCGGCCGAGATACCGGCCGCACCGCTTCCATACATAGCGTTCGTAGTCCGACCGCAGATAGCCCAAAGCCGCCGTAGCCTCGACGCTCCAACGCTTTCCGACAGGCCACCGGTATCCGTATGCCACGCCCGCCCCGTACAGGCTTCCCTCGTACCGCCGGTCGGCCATGCCCAGAAACTTCACGCCTCCGACATTGAAGCCGGCATACAGGAAATGCACGCCCAGAAAGTGCCCCTCGGAACGACAGCCGAACCAATGACGGACTTCGGGTTGTAGCAGCCAGAACTTGAATTTCCGATTATCGCCGAACGTCCACGGATTATATCCTGCGTCGATCACAAGCGAAATATCCGGAGTCAAACCCGTTTCAAAACCGGCGTTGAGCGACGATGTCGCCCAGTACAGCGCATTCGTCTTGACCTCCAGCAGAGGAAGGGGTCTCCTCGGTCCGATCGGCCGCTCTTGCGCGGCGGCCGAACCGCCCCATATCGCTTCCAAGCACAACAGGGCGAGGGATACCCAATTGGATATGAACGCATTCATCATTCAGAGCTTTTATCGTTCCCGGCTTTCATACGAACGGGCAGAACCGCGGCAGGCGGTCATTCTTGACCGCACACCTGTTCCACGATCCATGCCCACAGATTGGCCGTCAGTCGGTCGAAATCCGTCGTAACCGTTCCGTCCGTATTGGCTTGCGAGCTCAACCGGCCGTTCTGGTTCAAGTTGGCGTCGCCATGATACACGATGCGGGCCCGCCGGTTGACTCCGACGACCATCGCCTTTTCGTAGCCGGCCGCATCGCTGACCACCAGAGGAGTCACATCCGACGGATAATCCGAGCAATAGGCCGCGTAGTCGTCGGCTTTCGCGATCGGCGCATTCTCGGCTACCGCCCCGAAGGGCGAAGCGAAAAAGCGCCTGTTGCCCTCCGTCTGCGCCGCACGCTTGAACTTTCCTCCGACGGCGGGACTCTGATAGTAATATTTCCATGTTCCGTCCTTAGTCAGGTACTTGCGCAAGTTCGCATTGGTCGTCTCGGTGTCGGTTCCTACGATCAGCACCCGGTTCGGACTGCCTTGGAGCCATGCGAGCACGACCTGGGCCAAATCGTCCGAAATCGAGGTATTGTAGGTCAGGTAAATGACATCCTGAGTATTGATCGTGTTTTTCACATTCCGGTATATATCGGAACCGGAGCCCGCGCTCGTGGCCTGCATCTCCGTGCGGGAAGCCTCCGAGAAAGAGAATCCCCCGACGATTACCGTGCCGGAAGGCGAAAAGTTTTTCGCATTGTCCAATATCTTTCGCAGCGGCTGCCCGCTTGCCGCCGCGGGGTTGTTCGTTCCGAGCGAGCCCACTTCCGTCACCGACAGCACTCGGATAAAGCGCTTGCGGTATTTCTCCGGACTCTCCTGCCTTACCGAGACATCCAGCGTCCAACGTCCGGCTGTCACCCGCAGCCTGGCCGTCACGTCGCTTTGCGTGCGGTTATCTGCTGTCGTAGTGAAGACCAATCGCGTGACCGTCTCCGCGTCGCCGGAGTTCCGTCCGATCGAGACCGTAAAGCCGTTGTCTCCCGGCAGCGAGGCGCCGACGCCCGACACGGCCGTGCCGACAAGGCTGCCGGAGGCATCCAGCCACTGGATCGTATAGGGCAACGTTGCCTGAACGTCCACCGTGTCGGCTTTTCCCGCCGGATAGCCGAGCGTCACGCTACGGGATGACAAGCCGATATAGTTGTCTCCTTCGAAATGCATCTCGGTCGTAAAGTCCTCCCACGGCTCGATCTCCGCAACGATGCTCGTCGCCTTGTTCACGGCAGCCAGACCGGGATCGCTCCACCCCGGACCGGTTACCTTTCTGATCCGGAAAACGTACCTGTGATTCCTCAGTATCTGGCCGAACGGATGGCCCTCGAGGCCCGGATCGAAATCCACCCGGTAATAAGTAGGCTGGGACTGTCCGTCGTAATATCCCCCTACGACGATGCAGGTCGCATCCGTCAGTCGTGCCGCCGCATCGGCCACCTCGTCGGCCTCGGGGACATAGATTCCGGCGACCGACACGGGGTCCGGCTCGCTCGTCTCCGTTACGACCGGGGACTGGGATTTCACCGCGCCCGCGAATACCGACGGCGCGGTGACCCGGGGCGACTCCGGAGCGAAGGACTCGTCGGGCGCAAGCTGGATTTTGTCGTTCGGACGGTACAAACGGACGCTTTCGATCCGCAGAGACCGCGAATCCGCCGTCAGGTCTTTCTCCACATCGATCCGGGCTACGGCCCGCAGCATCTTGACGCTGAAACGATTTTCCCGGTCGACCTCCAGTCCGGACGGAACGGCGATCTCACCGTACATGGGCAGACTCCGAGCGGCTCCCGTAAACGAGCATCCTATTCCGGCCTTGACCTCGGCCTCCGAGCGGCCCGGCGAAGGCGCATAAGCGGCGAACGCATCGCCGTAATTGCCGGCCAGCATCAGTTTGACCGGCTTGGTCGTACTGAGGAGCTTGGCCTGAAACTGAGCGCTGTTTCCGGTCGATTCGAGCCTCTCTCCCTCTGTCATATAGCGATACACGTACTTGCCGTTTTCCTGCTCGAGCACGAGTATCATCACGTCCTCGATCCGGTTTTCCGCATCCCCGGACAAATCTCCGGCTCCCGCGCTTCTTGTCGGAAGCGCCGGTTGCGGCAGGCTGACCGTCAGGCGTACCAGCGTCCCGTCGTGCCTTGCAACGCCGTCTTCCGGAGACATCTTCGTACAAGCCGCGAAAAACAAGACAGACAGCCATGCAATTAGCGGCGGCCGAAAGCGAGAGCTTCGTTCCTCCGGGACGGGATCATCCCTATCGTTATTTCCATACTTGCTCATTGTTTCCCGTTTATCGTTACCAAATATCCCATTGGTATATTTCATCCCATGGGGTGATTTCCGTATAGACGGACAAGCCCTCGCCTTCATTCAGATCGATTAACAGATTGACGGTCCGGCCCGCCGGCAGCGAGATCGGACGGCCGTCGTCGTCGGTCACCGAAGCGATCAGGCGGTCGGCCGACCGACCGAGCGCTTTCTCATACAGATTCACCGTCACGCCGCCTGCCGGAGAGACGGCCGGATCGGTATGGATCAGATTGAACGCTTCGTCGGTCGAGAAGTCCCCGTTATCATGGAACGCGCCGGTCCTGCGAACCCGGGCCGTACCCGCGATCGGGTTTCCGACAAAGTCATAGCCGTCGTTAGGTATCTCGACGGTGAGGTAATAGCGGTCCTCAGGAATACGCCGGTCCAGTCCTCGCACGGTAATGCGCATTCTGGCGTTCTTACGGGCCAGAGTAATCACCTCGGGACCGGCCGCCCCTACCGGGGCAAGCCGGGCATGCCCGAAAAACAGATCGTCCGGCGTGCCGTGAAAGGTGTCCTCTCCCTCGATCAGCGAAACGGCCCGCTCTTCGATCCCGCTCCCTTGGGCGGGCGAATGGAACAACTGGCCCGCCCCCGCATTGGTCCATGTCGAGACATGACAGCGATCGAGCGCCTCGACGGGCAACAGGACCGGCGCACGGTGCACGATCTGCTCCCCGGTTACGGAGACTCGGCCGACGAAATGCCCGTCCGGAGAGAAAAGGTACAACACGGCGCTGCCCGCCTCCCCGGTCTCCGTGATATCCCGCCCCGTAACTTCGTCCATAATCTTCAGTACGACGAGCCTGTCTTCCGCTTCCGGAGGACAATCGCTTCGGTCCTCCCGGATACAGCCGGGCAGACAGAACAGCCAGCACAGAAAGAAGGACAGCCATCCTCTGCGGAACAGATATCGAGCCGTATTCACGATCCGTATTGTTTAGACGGTTCTGAGCCTACCCCGCAGAACATAGCTGCCGATACTCTCGGGGACAGGCTCCGGACCGAACAATCCTTTCCCCGACTACCACTCTACGTTCTGGACAAGTTCCGTCGCCCACTCCTGCGGCTCGACGGTAACCGTGAGAGCCGCAGGATCGGCCGGCACTTCCGGATCAGCGCTGCCGCCTCCGAGCCGTTTGAGCGTCACATTGACCGTATAGACGTGATTGCGCTGAATGAAGGTCCCGTCGCTGGTAGCACCGTCGCTCCCAGGCTTGTCGTTGATGCGGAACGGAAAGTAGGTGAGTTGTCCGTCGTAAGTTCCCACAAGCGTAATGAGGGTGGCATTGCCTCCGGTATTGTCGTTCGGGAACACGTAGAAATAACGGTTCGAATGATCGTCTGCCGATATGGTCTCCGACAGATAGCTCTTTTCGGCGCTTTTGTCTCCGGCCATGCCGCCGTAAAACAGTTCCGGAGTGTTGACCGACGGAAGCCCCATCGTGGCCGAACCGCGTGCTTTCATGACGACCGCCCGGCTCAGCACGAATTTGTCCGGATCGTGCCCGGCTTCCGGAGAAATGGTGATCGTTCCCAGTTTGACCTTAGCGGCGACACGGCTGACGGATACGGTTGTCGCGGCGGTAGAATTGGCCGAGAGCGTCACCGTCCCTTCCCCGCTCATGAAAAGTCCGTTCGTTTGCGGAGACTGGGTCTCCAGATCCATCGCATTCTGAGCATCGGCGAACCAACTGTAATTGATTCCGTCCGGGAAAGTGACGCCGGAGGGAACGTTCGCCACCACCACGACTTTCTTCGTTCCGGCGATCAGCCCGGTGATCGTCTCGGAGAAGCTCGACGAAGCGAAGGTTTGTTTCTTATCCAGCGTACCGTTGGCATTGAATACGAATACCGTCACGTTCTTGACCGTGTTTTCGGCTTTTTTCAGGTCTTCGGCTCCCGCGCCGTCCGACGGAACGACAGCCTTGGATCCGGCCGCCTGTCGGTTCAGCGTAACGGTCAGGGACGCGGTCTCCCCGGAAGGGGAGCTTTCCGTGTCGTTTTCAGCGCAGGAGACCGATAAAAACGCGGAGGCGAAAAGGCATACGAATACCGACAATAAGCCTCTTTTCCCGATGTTGATGTTCGTTTCCATAATAATATTGTATTTTTTTAAATATGGTCATGTCCTCGGACGATTACAGAGACATACAAAAAGCGTGACATATCGAGCATTTTTCGACTAAGTTATTCGTAGTTCGGTATAAGGAGACATACGATCGGGTTCGCAATAAACAAACAGACAGATTTATACGGGCCCCTGTCCGGGCCCCGCTCCATTTTCAAAAAATTTCGCAGGCGACTACAAACCCACGCGTCCCGTTTTGTGCCGCGACAGGACTGACGGAAGTTCCTTCCGCATTTTTCCGGATTGTCGAGATATGGTCAAAAAACAAGCTCCCCGGATCGTGTGTTCCTCCAAAGCATTTTTGATTCTCTCTGCTGTAACATGCAATTCTCGCTTCTGCAACACTGTACGGTTCCCGTTTTCGGGATGGCAGGCAGGCTTCCGCCCTGCATGATCTCTTCCGCACTCTTCCCGCATCAGTCCTCATACGCGTATCTCGTCGTAACTTTTCCCGATTATCTTGTCGCACCAAGAAACGACCTTACAGAACAATACGCGTAAAAAAATCCGTTTTCTGACGGGGGAAGCAATATTTCCCCGTTTGCAGAAGTTATTATACACATCTATTTTTGCGACATCAACAGTATGCAGCGAGTATCGGAGTTCATGGGCAATGGAGTCGTATGCGAATTGCGAATTTTCTTTCGGTCGTCGGACCGGTCGTCGCGGTGCGTTTTCCCGACATTGTACGCCGAGTCCCGGAATCCCGGGCGGTTCTTTAGGACACGCGCCCGTCGCCCGCTTATCCGTTCCGCGCGGCATTTCCTTATCGCAGGCATCGGAAAAATATGGTCATATGTTCAGGGGGGTATTGTTCAGTCTTTCGGATTCCTACTCCCCCGGACGATAGAAAACATCGCGTATGCAGAAAGTTAAATTTTCTCCCGAGCCACAAAAGCTGAAAGAGACCGTCCGCAGGTTGTTGCGCGTCCGAATTCAGCTCACCCGCCGGCAGTGGATCGGTGCGGTTGCGGGCTACGCGCGGGTGGTGCGGTCCGTTGCCCCCCCGGCCTGCCGTTGCGGCCCTGCTTATTTGGTTGTTACGTCCGCAGACGCAGCAACCCGTCTACCCGATCGTCGCGGTCGAACCGGTGACTACGGACAACGTGAACATATACGGGGAATATGTGGGACGGATCCGGGCACAGCAGTTCGTCGAAGTCCACGCCCGTGTGGAAGGCTATCTCGAGCAGATGCTTTTCGCCGAAGGAACGCATGTCAACAAAGGACAGACCCTCTTTGTCATCGATCCGAAACTTTATCGCGCCCGGGCGAACCGGGCGCGGGCTCAGTTGAACAAAGCCCGTGCGCAGGCATTGAAAGCCGAGCGCGACCTGAACCGCATCCGGCCTCTTTACGAGCAAAATGCCGCCAGCCAGCTCGATCTCGACAATGCGATCGCCGCTTACGAAAGCGCTGCGGCGGACGTCAAAGTCAGCGAAGCCGATCTCACGCAAGCCGAGATGACGCTGGGCTACACGACCGTACGATCGCCCATTTCGGGCTATATATCCGAACGCAGCGCGGATATCGGCACATTGGTCGGTCCGGGAGGACAGTCACTGCTGGCCACCGTCGTCAAAAGCGACACGGTCCGCGTGGATTTCAGTATGACGGCGCTTGACTACCTGCGCAGCAAAGCGCGCAACGTCAACCTCGGTCACAAGGACTCCACCCGCAAATGGGACCCTTATATCACCGTTACGCTGGCCGACGATTCGCAATACCCGTTCCGCGGCCTCGTCGATTTCGCAGACCCTCAGGTCGACCCGAGGACGGGCACTTTCTCCGTCCGGGCCGAAATGCCCAATCCGGAACACGTCCTGCTGCCCGGACAGTTCACCAAAGTCAAGCTGTTGCTCGACGTCCGCGAGAACGCCGTCGTAGTACCGTCCAAGGCGCTCGTGATCGAGAAGGGCGGCGCCTATCTTTTCGTCGTGCGCCCGGACAGTATCGTGGAGAAGCGTTTCGTGGAAACAGGGCCCGAATTGGGCAACAGCATCGTAATCGAGCGGGGACTGGTTCAGGGCGAGGACATCGTCACGGAAGGATATCACAAACTCTCGCATGGGATGAAGGTACAACCCGCAAGGGAAGCCGTCCGGAAAGAAACCGAAAAGGAAGAATAGCCTATGAAACTGGATTTCTTTATCGATCGTCCCGTGTTCTCCACGGTTCTGTCCACCGTTATCGTCATCGTCGGGATCGTGGGCCTCGTACTGTTGCCCGTAGATCAGTATCCGCAAATCGTGCCGCCGGTAGTGAAGGTCTCGGCCTCCTATCCGGGAGCGAACGCACAGACCGTCACTCAGGCCGTGGCCACTCCCATCGAGCAGGAACTCAACGGTACGCCCGGCATGATCTATATGGAGTCTTCCAGCTCCAACTCGGGCAGTTTCTCCGCCACGGTCACTTTCGATATATCCACCGATCCGGACTTGGCGGCCGTCGATATCCAGAACAGACTGAAACAGGCCGAATCGCGTCTGCCAGCCGAAGTGGTGCAGAACGGCATTTCGGTGGAAAAGCAGGCATCCAGCAAGCTGATGACCATTACCCTGCTCTCGTCCGACCCGAAATTCGACGAGATTTACCTGAGCAACTACGCCACACTGAACGTATTGGACATGTTGCGCCGGATTCCGGGCGTCGGCAGCGTCTCGAACGTCGGCAGCCGCTATTACGCCATGCAGATATGGGTGCAGCCCGATAAACTGGCCAACCTCGGGCTCACCGTAAGCGATCTGCAAGCGGCCCTAAAAGACCAGAACCGGGAGTCAGCCGCCGGCGTGCTGGGACAGGCGCCGATGGAAGGCGTGGACATCACGATCCCCATCACCGCTCAAGGCCGTCTTTCGTCGGTCAGTCAGTTCGAGGAGATCGTAATCCGGGCGAATCCGGACGGCTCGATCATCCGGTTGCGCGACGTAGCGCGTATCTCGCTCGAAGCCTCGTCCTACAATACCGAAAGCGGCATAAACGGCGGGAACGCCGCCGTACTGAACATCAACATGCTGCCGGGAGCGAACGCCATGCAGGTCGCCGAATCGGTCCGGGAGACGATGGAAGAGATCAGCCTGAGTTTTCCCGAGGGCATCTCCTACAACATCCCGTTCGACATGACCACGTATATTTCGGAGTCGATCCATCACGTTTACCGCACGTTGTTCGAGGCCCTGTTGCTGGTGATTCTGGTCGTTTACCTCTCTCTGCAAAGCTGGCGCGCAACGATCATTCCCGTTGTGGCCGTGCCGATCTCTCTGATCGGCACCTTCGGCGTGATGATGCTTTTCGGGTTCTCGCTGAATATGCTGACGCTGCTGGGATTGATTCTGGCCATCGGCATCGTGGTGGACGACGCCATCGTGGTGGTGGAGAACGTGGACCGCATCATGCACGAAGAGCACCTTCCCGCGCGCGAAGCGACAAAAAAAGCGATGAAGAATCTGGGAGGAGCGCTTATCGCCATGTCGCTGGTACTCTGCGCCGTTTTCGTGCCGGTAAGCTTCCTGTCCGGGATCACGGGACAGCTCTACCGCCAATTCACGATCACGATCGCCGTATCGGTAGTGATCTCCACGATCGTGGCGTTGACGCTCAGCCCTGTCATGTGTTCGCTTTTCCTGAAACCGGGCTCCGGCCGCAAAAACCGTTTCTTCCGGCGGATTAATTTCGGACTGGCCACCGGCAACCGCTTCTACGGTCGTATGATCCGCGCGTCGCTGAAACACTCGCGGCGTATGTTTAGCGCTTTCGGAATCATCATGGTCGGCATCTGGATGATGAACCGACTCGTGCCCAGCAGTTTCATGCCGCAGGAAGATCAGGGTTACTTCACCGTGGAACTGGAATTGCCCGAAGGGGCAACCATCGAACGCACCCGGGAGGTGACGGACCGGGCCATGGCTTTCCTGACGGCGGAACCGGACGTACAGTACGTGCTGAACGTCACGGGTTCCAGCGCCCGCGTAGGGACCAATCAGGCCCGCAGCCTGCTGACGGTCATTCTCAAGCCATGGAACGAACGGCAGTCGGAGAGAATCGACGAGGTGATGAACCGCGTGCGGACCGAACTGTCGAGATATCCCGAGAGCAAAGTCTACCTCTCGACTCCCGCGGTCATCCCCGGTTTGGGTTCTTCGGGCGGTTTCGAAATGGTGCTCGAAGCCCGCGGCAGCATGACCTACGAAGAGCTGCAGCGCGCGGTCGATACGCTGATGCACTATGCCGGGCAACGCCCGGAGCTTACCGGACTGGCATCGTCCATGCAGGGAGACATTCCGCAACTGTATTTCGACGTGGACCGCGACAAGGCGCAGATGCAGGGCGTCACTCTTTCCGACATTTTTTCCACAATGAAAGCGTTCACCGGTTCCATTTATGTCAACGACTTCAATATGTTCAACCGCATTTACCGGGTTTATATTCAGGCCGAGGCGCCCTACCGTGCCTATCGGGACAACCTGAACCTTTTCTTCGTACGCGGCTCGAACGGAACGATGATTCCTGTCACATCGCTCGGAACGACCGATTACACCACCGGACCCGGCACGATCAAACGCTTCAACATGTTCAACTCGGCCACCGTCACGGGCGAGGCGGCCCACGGGTACAGTTCGGGTCAGGCCATGAAGGCATTGGAGGAAGTCGTCCACGAACACCTTCCTCCGTCGGTCGGGGTGGAATGGAGCGGTCTCTCCTATCAGGAGAAACACGAAGGCGGGAAAACCGGTTTCGTACTGGCGCTGGCTTTCCTGTTCGTTTTTCTGTTCCTTGCCGCACAGTACGAGAGCTGGTGGATTCCGGTAGCCGTTCTGCTTTCGCTGCCGGTAGCCGGTATCGGGGCTTACATGGGCATCTGGCTGTGCGGCCTCGAGAATAACGTCTATTTTCAAATCGGTCTGGTAATGCTCGTGGGGCTGGTAGCCAAAAACGCGATTCTGATCGTGGAATTCGCCAAGGAAGCGGTCGAAAAGGGACAAGATACGGTGACGGCCGCCTTGACGGCAGCGCATCTGCGTTTTCGCCCGATTGTCATGACCTCGCTGGCTTTCATCCTCGGGCTGCTGCCGCTGGTTTTCGCTTCCGGTCCGGGATCGGCCAGCCGGCAGGGCATCGGGACGGGCGTTTTCTTCGGCATGCTGGTCGCCATTACCGTCGGCATCGTCTTCGTCCCCTTCTTCTTCGTATGGATTTACCGGATCAAAGCAAAACTGAAACGATGAAACGGAACCCGCTTGCATTTTTCTGCCTTCTCGGTGCCGTCGCATGGCTGTCCTCGTGTTCCGCCGTGCGCCAGTGCAAAGCCCCGGAGCTGAATCTTCCGGAACGGATGGCGGATGTCGGACCGGATACGCTCTCGGTCGCCGATACGAAATGGTGGCAGTTTTACGGCGATACGCTATTGCGCAGGATCATCGAGCGGACGCTTTCTCACAATAAGGACCTGCTCGGAGCGGCGGCCAACGTGGAACGAATGCGGCAACTTTACAGGGTGAGCAAAGCCGAACAACTGCCCGTGTTCAGCGCTCCGGTCTACGCAAAGTACGAAACGAACGACTACTCGGGCGAGTCGCCTGTCCGCGACCCGGAGCTGGGCGCCAAACTGACGGCGGAGTGGGAACTCGACCTGTGGGGAAAATTGCGCTGGGCGCGGCGGCAGGGGAATGCGGAATATCTGGCTTCGGTCGGAGCCCAACGAGCGATGCGCATGTCCTTGGTGGCCGAAGTAGCCACGGCCTATTTCCAGCTGATCGCCATGGATAACGAACTGGCCGTCGTGCGACGTACATTGGCCACACGCAGCGAAGGCGTGGAACAGGCCCGATTGCGCTTCGAGGGAGGGCTGACTTCCGAAATGGTCTACCAGCAGGCACAGGTGGAATACGCTACGACCGCAGCGCTCATTCCCGAACTGGAGAATCGCATCAAACTCGCCGAGAACGGCATTTCGCTGCTTATGGGCGAATATCCGGGCTGGGAGATCGTGCGCAGCCGGATGAATACGCAGGCCCTTATGCCCGACAGTCTGCCGGCCGGGCTTCCCTCGGCGCTGTTGCAGCGAAGGCCGGACGTACAGGAGTCGGAGCAGCGGGCAACGGCCGCCCAAGGCGGAGTGGGGCACTTTCGGAAGTCGGTACGGGGGTGGGAGCAGCGGCTACGGGCAGCCATGGCCGCTGTCGGCATAGCCTATGCCGACCGTTTCCCCCTGCTTACCATTTCGTTGACGGGAGGATGGGAGAATGATGCTTTGGAGAACTTTCTCCGTTCGCCTTTCTCGTATGTGGCGGGCAATCTCGCCGCCCCCGTTTTCGGATTCGGCCGCAAGCAGGCGAAATACCGCGCCGCCATGGCAGCTTACGACAAGGCGCGTCTGGAGTACGAACAGAAAGTGCTCGAGGTCTTCCGCGAGGCGGCCGACGCGGTCGCCACCTACCGACATGTCCGCGAAGCGGCCGCCCTGAAAGGCGCTTTGTGCGACGCAGCCCGCGAGTATGTTCGGCTGGCCCACCTGCAATACCGTGCCGGCAGTATCAACTATATCGACGTACTGGATGCCCAACGGCGCTATTTCGACGCCCAGATCGGACTGAGCAACGCCGTGCGAGACGAGCACCTTGCTCTGGTAGGGCTCTACAAAGCGTTGGGCGGCGGTTGGCAGACCGGAGCGGAATGATCCGTCACGGGACAGAAGCGTTCCTTTCTGTCCGTCAGCCCCCGACGGCGTCCGGCCGCACATTCGCGCCCCGAAAAGACAGTGAAAAAACATATAACCAAACGGAACGAGCGTATTCCCGTCCGGTCCGATCATACGGTTTCGCACGCCCCGGATATTGCGGACGGATGACGGAAGGCCACTCGCAATTCTCTCTTATATCAGGACCACCCGTCGAGCGGCAGAAACGCAATGGTCTTTCGCATCGGATTCTTCGTATGCGCACCCGGTTCGCCAGTCCAAGTCACCGTCCAGTTCATGGCATACGACACCAATTTTTCATTGCTAATTGCATGTATGTTCATGCTCTTGTATAACCGCCCAAAGAAAAAACGCCCGCATAATCGACGATTATGCGGGCATTCCTGAATTCCATTCAATTTCTTGAGAGAGGACGGGACCTGAGCCAACCCTTTCGAGACACCTTTTAATCAGACATTTGCTATATTTTGCTCGTATCAGGAAACGATTCGGATACCGAGTTACGAATTGCCGCCCGGAACCGTCCATTAAGAACCTGACAACGACACGAACATACGTATGTGCTATGGATATGCAAATTCAGAGAGTTTGGTTTCATTAATGGCTGTGCCTGCTCGTCCGAGAATTGCTTGTATTTGGCCGGTAAAATTCCTTGTATTTAGTGGCACAATAAAATTACGGGAAAGATATTTAATTGCGAATTCGTGATTCGATTTCTAATTTTATGTTTTAGACAGGAACCAGATAGCAGAAGAACCGTGCAAAAAGAACACGGCTTAATTGCCCGTTAAAGTGCTACATCCCGTTATCGAGGTTACTCTTATCATACAACTGAATCTTGTTGTGCCGGTCTAAGCAGACAACAGAAAAATAAGTTTGGATCAATGCGCACATTGATCCAGAGGTCATCACGTTATTATCCAATTTATGAGAACTTCATAGCCGGAAGAATGCGGGCTAACGCGATGAACATAATACATCCGAAAGCCAAAACATCGGCATCTTATCAGGAAAATATGTTCGGTGAGTGATATTATAAATGGATATTTCTCTTTTTGTTTCCAAAAGAGACCGAATCTGAGACATAGTACTATCCCCATTCATCCGCTTTTGATAATATCCAAACGATGATTTCCAATCCAGTCTCCCGACTTTTGCCGATTCTGTTCATAATGACAGACAAATATTTACGACGATCATCAACGATTAATATTTCGCAACTTTTATATGTTCGAGTTCTTCGTCGCCCAAGCAATCGTCCGGGATGTTTATCATACACTGATGACAATATTTTTAGTTTCATTCCAGTTGGAATATCGAAATGAGGCGTAATGCATTATTTTGTCGCCAATATTAACTTCAGTGCCAGTGAAGCATTTATTAATTTGTCGGTCAAAACGTTCGTGGTCGATAATCATCTCCTCATCGACTACATTGCATTTCAATGAAAGACCGACCGCGCCCAAAGGTGTATTGGTCATCTCAGGTGAAGCCGCAAGATCGAAAAAAAACTGCGGCATGACGGTGAGTTCACGACGTGAGCAGAGGTTCCCAATAGAGTTATTTATTGCGGTACAGACCAATACAAAAATACTGAAAAACAACACAATAATACGCTCCAAAACGAAGGTGACGATGAGGTAATTCCAATTCTTCCTAACCCAGCTTTTTATGCCGTTTTTCAGCATTTCAGACAAATGAAAATAGGCATAAGAGCTAATTAAGAACTATTTGCGGATCGTCCTTTCCCGCTTTGAAGCGTTAGATCGACATACCTTCGTCCGAAAGTTCCATAGCGCAGGGATCCGAGGCAGACCTCACTGCCAAACGGCACCTTACACCTCTATCGCACCGCATCACTCTCCAGCGGATCGGCCGCCAACACACAACAGGCGTGGACGTGAATACGGCCGGACACTCCGGATCGAAACCGTCGTATTCGATTGCTCACGGTCGATATCGACGTTGCAGAACCATGGCCGGAGCTTGACAGGACTGATTTCCGCCCCTATCTTGCCCGTGTTGATGCTGCTTCTCTTCAGCGAAATATGTATCTCATCAAGTCTGTAAGGGCTGTACCCTCTTTTTTCCTTTCATGTAGCAAACGTACGGCAGAACAGCCTCAGGAGAGTTATACCGTACTCGTACGATCAGTCCTTCTGCCGTTAAACTAATAATCCCGTTCGACACGGGCGATTTTGGAATTGAGTTGCTCGATCCGCTCGTCGTGCAATACTTTTTTGTATTCGATCGGCATGACCTTGATGAACTGGTCCGCGTATATGCTCCAATTGTCGAGTATGCGCTGCGCCAACGGGCTTCCGGTATGGCGAAGATGTGCCGTGATGAGGCTGTGCAGTTCGTGTATGTCGGCCGCTTCTTCGCCCGCGAGTGTCAGTTCGACCATCTCCATGTTACAGAAAAAGTCGAAATTACCGTCGCGGTCCCACACATAAGCTATTCCTCCACTCATCCCGGCCGCGAAGTTGCGGCCTGTCGGCCCGAGGATTACAGCGCGGCCGCCGGTCATATACTCGCACCCGTGGTCACCGACCCCCTCGACGACAGCTACCGCACCGCTGTTACGGACACAAAACCGCTCGCCCACCTGACCGTTGATGTACACTTCGCCAGCCGTAGCCCCGTAAAGCAACGTATTGCCGGCGATGATGTTCTCTTCCGGGGCGAATGTGGAACCCTGCGGGGGGCGCACGACGATCTTTCCGCCCGAGAGCCCCTTGCCGAGGTAGTCGTTCGCATCGCCTTCGAGCGCGAAGGTTACGCCTTTTTCGAGGAAAGCACCGAAACTCTGTCCGGCCGAGCCGTGGAATGCGATCCGTATCGTCTCGTCAGAGAGCCCTGCGGCTCCGTAACGCCGGGCGATCTCGCCCGAAAGCATCGCTCCTACCGAACGGTCCGTGTTACGAATCGGCATATCGAGATGTACCGGCATGGCTGCCGTAAGGGCCGGACGGGTCAGCGAGATCAGAGACAGGTCCTCGACTCTTTCGAGCCCATGGTCCTGTACGGCAGTACGGCGTAATGCCCGATCGTCATCTGTCCCCGGCGCAACCATCAGTCGTGCAAGATCTACCCGGACCGCTTTCGATCCCTCGGACCGGGAGCGTTCAACGAGCAGATCGGTACGCCCCACAATATCGTCGATCTTCTCGAAGCCCATCTCGGCCAAATATTCACGCACTTCGCGAGCAAGAAAGGTAAAGAAGTTGACCAGATAGTCCGCATGGCCGCGGAATCGCTCGCGCAGTTTCGCATCCTGCGTAGCCACACCCATCGGGCAGGTGTTGAGATGGCACTCGCGCTTCATCACACATCCCAGCACGATCATTACGCTGGTGGCAAAACCGAACTCCTCGGCTCCGAGCAACGCACTGAGGATCACGTCGCGTCCCGTTTTGAGCTGTCCGTCTACCTGCAGGGAAACAAGACCGCGCAGGTTGTTGAATACAAGCGTCTGCTGTACCTCGGCAAGCCCCAATTCGGGTGGCATCCCGGCATGGCGAATCGAACTGGCCGGACTGGCGCCCGTACCGCCTTCGCTACCGCTGATGAGGATCATGTCGGCCTTGGCCTTGGCCACGCCGGCGGCCACCGTCCCTACGCCCAATTCAGAAACGAGCTTGACGCTGATACGTGCCGAAGGATTGACGTTCTTCAGGTCGAAAATTAGCTGTGCGAGATCCTCGATCGAGTAAATGTCGTGATGTGGCGGTGGCGATATGAGCGAGATGCCGGGAATCGAATGACGAGTGCGGGCGATCATCTTGTCGACTTTGAAGCCGGGCAGCTGTCCGCCCTCGCCGGGTTTAGCCCCTTGCGCCACTTTGATCTGTATCTCGTCGGCGTTTACCAAATATTCCGCGTTGACTCCGAATCGTCCCGAGGCCACCTGCTTGATCGCACTGCGGGCCGAAGTCCCGTCGGGACGCGTCTTGTAACGTTCCGGGTCCTCCCCCCCTTCACCCGTATTGCTGCGTCCGCCGATGCGATTCATCGCTACGGCGATCGCCTCGTGTGCCTCGCGACTGATCGAGCCGTACGATATAGCCCCCGACACGAAACGTCGCATAATTGCCTCCTCCGGCTCGACCCGCTCTATGTCGATCGGATTACGTCTGAAATCGAGCATGTCGCGCAGAAAAACGGGCGGGTGCTCATTGTCGGCGATATGCGTGTACTCCTTGAACTTGGCGTAGTCTCCCGTACGGGTGGATTGTTGGAGCCGGGAGATGGTCTGGGGGAACCATGCATGGTATTCGCCTCCTTTGCGGTATTTGTAGATACCGGTGTTTTCAAGCGGCGCACCCTCCATCGTCTCTGCGCCGAAACCCCGCGCATGGGCGGCCAGCGCCTCGGCAGTGATGTCTTCGATGCCAATTCCCGCGATCGGAGACACTCCGCCCCCGAAATAGCGGTCAAGCACTTCCTGTGCCAGGCCCAATGTATTGAATAGTTTGGCCCCGCGATAGCTGCGGATCGTGGAGATACCCATCTTCGACATGATCTTGAGCATTCCCTTGTTGATCGCCTTGACGTAATACTTCTCGGCCGTCGGGTAGTCGAGTTGTATCTCGCCCCGGCGTACCAAATCGTCCAACACACCGAAGGCCATGTAGGGGTTGACTGCACTCGCTCCGTAGCCGATGAGCAGGGCCACGTGCATTGTCTCGCATACCTCGCCGCTCTCGACGATCAGTGCGATCTGCGACCGTTTGCGTACTCCGATCAGGTAATGATGCACAGCCGAAAGAGCCAGCAGCGACGGGATCGGAGCCAGACGCTCGTTTACGCCCCGGTCGCTTATGATCACGTAGTTGTACCCCTCGTCCACGGCCCGCCCGGCCCGAAGACACAACTCTTCCACGGCCTGCTCCATGCCACGGCTGCCCGCGCCGGCCTCGAAAAGCATCGGTAGGGTTACGGTTCGGAACCGTTTATAGCGCAGGTTTCGTAGGATATCGAGCTCGGTGTTGGTGATGATGGGACTGGGCAGCTTGACCACTTTGCACATGCCGGGGCCTGGCTCGAGGATATTGCCGTTTACAGCTCCGATATAACTGGCCAATGACATGACCAATTCCTCGCGCAGCGGATCGATCGGAGGATTAGTCACCTGCGCGAACTGCTGGCGAAAGTAGTTGAACAATCGTTGGGGTTTCTCCGAGAGCACAGCGATTGGCGTATCGCTGCCCATCGAGGCCGTCGGTTCCGTGCCGTGCAAGCTCATCGGCTTAATGATCCGTTCGATATCCTCCGCGCTATATCCGAATACGCGTAGCATGCGATCGAATCCCTCCACGGCGTGCGTTACGTGCCGTCCCGAAGCGATCGTACCGAGGATTACCCGGTTCTTCTCGAGCCATTCCAAATAAGGGTGCTCCGCTGCGAGCGCCGCTTTGATTTCGGCATCCTGCAGAATACGTCCCTGCTCGGTATCCACCATCAGTATCTTGCCAGGGCGCAGACGTCCCTTCTCTCGAATCTGCGAGGCATCGAATCCCATTACGCCGGTCTCGGAGGCGATGACCATGGTCTCGCTTTTGGTGATCAGGTATCGTGCCGGACGCAGGCCGTTTCGATCGAGCATACCGCCCGCGTAGCGGCCGTCCGAAAAAATGACGGTCGCCGGGCCATCCCATGGCTCCATCCAAATACTGTGGTATTCATAAAAACTTTTCAACTCGGCGGGAAGCGGATTCTTGTCGTTGTAACTCTCAGGTACGAGCATGGCCAGCGCATGTGGCAACGACATGCCCGAGCGGACGAAAAATTCCAGTACGTTATCGAACGACGCGCTGTCGCTCATTCCCTCTTCGACGATCGGACTGATCCCTTCTACGGTTCCCAGCACCTCGGAGTGCAGTAGTGGCTCGCGTGTCTGCATCCACGCCCGGTTACCCTGTATGGTATTGATCTCGCCGTTGTGACCAATCATCCGGAAAGGTTGGGCTAACTCCCATGTCGGAAAGGTGTTGGTGCTGAAACGTGAATGGACCAGCGCCATCCCGCTTGTGAAATAGGGGTTCACCAGATCGGGAAAGTAACAGCGCAACTGGTGCGAGGTGAGCAACCCCTTATAAACCATCGTGCGCGTGGAGAGGCTGGCGATGTAACAAGCCATGCCTGCCTCGCGGGCCGCTCGGCCGATCTTCTTGCCCGCGATGTAGAGCTCGGTATCGAGCGCTGCCTGATCTTCGCTTCCCGTAATGAAAAGCTGTTTGATGGCCGGTTCACTACACCGCGCCTCGTCACTCAGAATCTCGCTGTTGACGGGTACATCGCGTACCGCCAGCAGGTCGAGACCCTCGCGACCGATCACCGATGCGGCCAGATCGAGACAAGCGGCACAAGCCGCCTGGTCTTTGGGCAGAAAGAGGACTCCCACACCGTATTTGCCCTTCTCGGGTACCGGAATTCCCTGCAGGAGGATGAACTCGTGCGGGATCTGAACCATCATTCCGGCTCCATCGCCTGTTTTGCTATCGGCACCCTCGGCCCCGCGATGGGCCATGTGTTCCAAAACCTGCAGTCCGTTTTCGACGATCTCGTGCGACTTTCCTCCCCCCACGTTGACCACCAGTCCCACACCGCACGCGTCATGCTCATAGGCCGGCCGATACAATCCTTGCTTCGCCTGCCTCTGTCTATTTTGATTCATATCCATGCGTTTTTTGCGTTACGTTTGCCTTATCGGATGAAGAGCAGTTCCCGATATTTGGGAAGCGCCCACATCTCGTTGTCTACCATCAGTTCGAGCTTGTCGATATGGTAACGGATCGTGTCGAAATGCGGCAGTACCGTGTCGTGATAGGCTACGGCTTTCTCACGTTCGCTCTCGATACGGTTGGCCTCTTTGCGCGCTTCGGTCATTCTCCTCACGCTCTCCTGAATAACCAGAATGTGGTTCGATATCTTATCGATCACCTCCATATCGTTGGCCGCCAATGCTTTTGACGCCGCCGGCAGGTCGAGCGAACCGATTTTGGCCGCCTTGTCGAGCAGCATGCTTTGGTAGCGCGCGGCCACCGGCACGATATGGTTGATGGCCAGATCGCCCAATACGCGCGCCTCGATCTGTATCTTTTTCGTATAAGTCTCCCAATAGACCTCGGCCCGCGCATGCAGTTCAACGGCGTCGAGCACGCCCGTGCGGGAGAACATCCACACCGTCTCGTCGTCCAACAGCCTGTCGAAGATCAGCGGTACGGAGGTTTCGCTGTCCAGTCCGCGGCTCGCCCCTTCGGCCCTCCCCCCGTCGCCGCCTTTACGG
>OGRH01000367.1_pt1 | contig 37875 bp, 30 predicted proteins | sample 1553461 | NCBI WGS metagenome assembly OGRH01 (sample SAMEA2580092, study PRJEB22360) | human gut metagenome | biome: human gut; feature: human-associated habitat; material: faeces | place: Denmark | collected 2008/2010
CAAAACGGAGGAATGGGACAATAATGTAATTACTTTAATAAAACATTTTATAAAACATAGAATAAAACGACATGAAAAAGGAGGAAACAATTATGTTACAGCAGGTAATGACAAATCCAGGAGAAATTATTTTCAGAGAGGTTCCGGTTCCGGAGGTAAAGGAAAATCAGGTGTTGGTAAAGATTATGAATATTGGTGTTTGTGGATCAGATATTCATGTTTATCATGGAAAACATCCGTTTACAAAATATCCGGTAACACAAGGACATGAGGTTTCAGGTGAGATTACAGAACTTGGAAAAAATGTCACAGAGTTTCATGTGGGACAGAAGGTGACGATAGAGCCTCAGGTATATTGTGGACATTGCTATCCATGTCGTCATGGAAAGTATAATCTCTGTGAGGAATTAAAAGTAATGGGATTTCAGACGACAGGAACAGCATCTGAGTATTTTGCAGTGGATGCATCTAAAGTAACACCTATTCCAGAAGATATGTCCTATGAAGAAGGAGCTATGATCGAACCTCTTGCTGTGGCAGTTCATGGTGTAAAACAGATGGGCGATGTGGCTGGCATGAATATTGCAGTCCTTGGAGCAGGACCGATCGGAAATCTCGTGGCACAGACAGCAAAAGGAATGGGGGCAGCGAAAGTGATGATCACAGATATCAGTGATCTTAGACTGGCAAAGGCAAAAGAATGTGGAATTGATGTGTGTGTGAATACCAAAAATAAAGACTTCGGTGAGGCGATGATCGAAGCATTTGGACCGGATAAGGCAGATGTGATCTACGACTGTGCCGGAAACAATATCACAATGGGACAGGCAATTAAATATGCAAGAAAAGGAAGCACGATCGTACTGGTGGCTGTTTTTGCAGGAATGGCAGAAGTAGATCTTGCAGTGGCAAATGACCACGAACTTGACATTAAGAGCACGATGATGTACCGCCATGATGATTACATAGATGGAATCAGACTGGTAAATGAGGGCAAAGTTCATTTGAAACCGCTCATCTCAAAGACATTTGCTTTTAAAGATTATCTGAAGGCATACCAGTATATTGATGATAACCGCGAGACAACGATGAAAGTAATTATCAACGTCAGTGAAAAGTAAGGAGTTCGTATGGAAAATAAATATGGAATTGTCGGAATTGCCCATGTCGGGCTTCCGACAAACGATTTACAGAAAACAGTTGAGTTTTATAAGAGTCTTGGATTTGAAGTAATTATGCAGTCTTATAATGAAAAAGCAGGGGAAAAAGTGGCATTTTTACAGATAAAAAATTACTGCATAGAGACTTTTGAAAATGGGAAGGCGGAAATGTCAGACGGTGCATACCAACATGTTGCACTTGATGTGGAAGACATTGAAAGTATGTATCAGAAAATCTGCAATGAAAAATACACAGTTATTACAGACGGAATCGAAGAACTGCCATTTTGGGAAAATGGTGTGAAGTTTTTTATGATTAAGGGGCCAAATGAGGAAAGAATAGAGTTTTGTCAGAAACTCTGATAAAAATAGGAGGGACATATGAGTAGCGAAAACAAAAATGGAAAAGTACCGCTGATCAGTAAGATTGCATATGGGTTTGGTGATGTTGGATGTAATTTCAGCTGGATGTTTGTCAGTAATTTTCTGATGATATTTTATACAGACGTGTTCGGAATCAGTATGGCGGCTGTGTCAGCACTTATGCTTTTTTCAAGATTCTGGGATGCAATCAATGATCCAATCGTCGGGGGACTTACGGATAAAACAAAATCGAGATGGGGACGGTACCGTCCATGGCTGTTAGTAGCGGCACCAATTACAGCAATTCTTCTTGTCATGACATTCTGGGCAAGACCTGACTGGCCGCAGAATGGAAAGATCATTTATATGGTAATTACATATTGTCTGCTGGTTTTGGGGTATACCTGTGTGAATATTCCATATGGAACCTTGTGTGGTGCTATGACACAGGATATTGATGAACGTGCAAAAATAAATACATCCCGTTCGGTTGCAGCGATGATTGCAATTGGTGTGTTAAATATTATCACAGTTCCACTGCTCAGCAAATTCGGCAGTCACAGTGCAAAGACAGGATATCTGACGGTTGCGGTCATATATGGATGTATTTTTACAGCCTGTCATTTCTTCTGCTTTGCGAAGACGAAAGAGGCAGTGATCACTCCAGAAAAAGAAAAAATTTCTGTAAAGGTTCAGTTGAAAGCAGTCATGCAGAATAGACCATATCTTCTTGCTTTGGTAGGACAGATATTATTTGGATTTACATTATATGGTAGAAACGCAGATATTCTGTATTATTTTACATATGTGGAAGGGAATGCCTCCTACTACACAACTTATTCGATGTGCATCATTATTCCTTCTATCATCGGGGCAGCCTGTTTTCAACCATTATTCCGCAAGTTGAATAACAAAGGAAGAACAGCATCTCTCTTTGCTTTATTTACAGGAATTTCCATGTTGTCTATGTTTTTCTTCAATGCCAAAGAATCACCAGCTATTTTTTATGCATTATCTGGTCTCACACAGTTTTTTTTCTCTGGATTTAATACCGCAATCTATGCAATTATTCCAGACTGTGTGGAATATGGGGAGTGGAAAACCGGACTTAGAAATGATGGTTTTCAGTATGCATTTATTTCACTTGGAAATAAAATCGGAATGGCAGTTGGAACAGCACTTTTAGCAGGATTACTTGGAAAATATGGTTATATTGCAAATCAGACACAAAATGCAACTGTACTTTCAATTATGAAACATGCATTTACGACGATTCCAGGTGCACTTTGGATTGTGACTGCGGTTGTATTATTTTTCTACCGGTTAAATAAAAAACGTTATAACGAGATTGTGGAAGAACTGAAAAATGGAAGAAAAAGTTGATATCGTGGCATTGGAAGAATTGCTGATTGATTTTACGGAAGCAGGACACAGCCAGGATGGGAGGAAATTAAAATACCGATACCAATAGAAATTTTAAAATCGGATACAATCTGAATGGCGTTTGCTTTTCTTCCGCTGGTGGATGCAAAAAAGCCGTTTTTTTCTATAAGACCTTCCTACTCCAGAAGGTTGAGGTTCTGGCTGACTGTGGATAAACCCATCTGCAGTTCCTGAACGATCTGCTGCTTGGAGGTCTTTTTCTTTCTGTAAATATATTGGTAAACCTTTGATTTATTTATTTTTTTGAGACTAATGTTGGTCAATCCCTTTTCGCTCATGTTGTTCTCCTGATTACGTTACAAGATAATGTTAAGTTTATTGTAGCATAGAACGAAAAAAGCAATAAAAAGGATATGTATTATAGAAAGCTGACGGAAAAGCAACAACGATACACAAATATGTTGGAATGATTCCTGGAAAGGGTTTACAGATCTTCAAAATGCCATTAATATAAGGAAGGGATCTTCCCATCCATAAAAAATAAGATACGGAGAATTAACATGAAAAAACAACTGAAGGATACTCAGATTCTGTTGGAAATCCTGATCCTGACAGCAGCTGTTGCTATTATTGCAGCGGCAGTCTATTTTTTTCTGGTACCAAGCCATACTTCTGTCAGCAGTATTTCGGGTCTTGGTATCGTACTTTCCAACTTTGTACCGTTGCCCCTTTCCGCCATCACCATGATTCTGAACGTAGTACTTCTGATCATCGGCTTTTTTACCTGCGGAAGAGAATTTGGTGTAAAAACCGTCTACACCAGTATCATGCTTCCTGTTTTTCTTGGACTTTTTGAAAAAATCTTCCCGGATTTTGGTTCGATGACAAACAGTCAGGAGCTGGATGTTCTGTGCTATACACTTGTAGTCAGTGTGGGACTCAGTATTCTTTTTAACAGAAATGCTTCTTCCGGCGGACTTGATATTGTAGCAAAGATCATGAATAAATATCTTCATATGGAGCTTGGAAAAGCTATGTCGCTGTCCGGTATGTGCGTTGCCCTGTCTGCAGCACTCGTTTACGACAAAAAAACGGTAGTCCTGAGTATTCTTGGAACGTATTTTAACGGAATTGTTCTGGATCATTTTATTTTTGACCATAATATCAAACGCCGGGTATGTATCATCACTCCAAAGGAAGAAGAACTTCGGGAATTTATTCTTCATGAGCTGCACAGCGGTGCTACGATCTACGAAGCCTATGGTGCCTACAACATGCAGAAGCGCAAAGAAATCATCACGATCGTAGACAAGACAGAATACCAGAAATTGATGAATTTTATCAACAAACTTGATCCGAAAGCGTTTATCACAGTTTATAATGTATCCAACATGAGATATCAGCCTAAAATGTAAAAAAGTTCCGCAGCACCTCAATCACAGAAGTGCTGCGGAATTTTTTTACCGTAATTTCCTGTGAAAACGTTTCTTGAATTATCCCATGGAGCAAAAACTCCGGCGCGGAGGAAGGAGAAGAAGAGCGGACGGATGCAGATGGATACGATCAATGACATTGCTATAGTGCAAATAAGGACACTTTTTTAGACAAAGCGTGTTCTTTTTTTACCACATAAAGTTATCTATAATTAGAGACAGAAAATGGAGGAAGGGTATGAAAAGATATTATTTAGCAATTGATATAGGAGCATCCAGCGGAAGACATATTCTCGGGCATATGGAAGATGGGAAAATGGTTCTCGAGGAAATTTACCGTTTCCCGAATGGAATGCAGAAACGGGACGGTGAGAAGGTGTGGGATATCGAGGCACTCTTTGAAGCCGTGTTGGCCGGAATGAAAAAATGCAGAGAACTTGGAAAGATCCCGGTGAGTGTCGGAATTGATACATGGGCAGTTGATTTTGTCCTTCTGGACAAGGATGATCAGCGGATCGGAAATGCCGTTGCTTATCGCGATGACCGCACGAAAGGAATGGATGAGGAGGTTTATCGCACGGTGCCGGAGGAAGAACTCTATGCATCGACCGGCATTCAGAAACAGATTTTTAACAGTATTTATCAGCTTATGGCGTGGAAGAAGAAAAAACCGGAACAGCTGGAAAAAGCAGAGACGTTGCTGATGATTCCGGATTACCTGAATTTCCTGCTTTCCGGCGTGAAAGCGCAGGAATACACAAATGCAACAACAACCCAGCTCGTCAATCCGGAAACCGGGGACTGGAACAGGGAGATGATTCAAAAACTGGGATACCCGGAGAAAATCTTTCTGCCGATCCGTGAGCCGGGGACTGTGATCGGCCATCTGAAAAAAGAAATCCGGGAGCAGGTCGGTTTCGACTGTGAAATTGTTCTTCCTGCAACACACGACACAGGCTCCGCGGTAGTCGCTGTGCCAAGCAATGAGGAACATGTACTCTACATCAGCTCCGGAACCTGGTCTTTGATGGGAACAGAATTAAAAGAGGCCGATTGCGGAACAGAAGCTATGCAGCACAATTTTACCAATGAGGGCGGCTACAACGGAAAATACCGTTTCCTGAAAAATATCATGGGCCTGTGGATGGTCCAGTCTGTGAAAAAAGAAATCGCAGAAGATTTAAGCTTTGGAACGATCTGCGAAATGGCATCGAAATGCATCATCCCATCTATCGTGGATGCAAACGACGACCGTTTCCTTGCACCGGAAAATATGACAGCCGAGGTACAGAAGGCATGTGAAGAAAGTGGCCAGCAGATACCACAGGGAATTGCAGAGGTTGCAGCAGTGATCTATAACAGCCTGGCAGTATGCTATGCAAAGACATTAAAAGAACTGGAAGAACAAACAGGCTGCCGGTACCGAACTATTCATATCGTAGGCGGCGGCTCCAATGCCGACGATCTGAACCGACTGACGGCAGAAAGGACCGGAAGAACCGTGCTGGCGGGACCGACCGAGGCAACTGCCATCGGAAATCTGGCGGTACAGATGATCACCGGAAAAGAATGCAATGATCTGAAAGATGCGAGAAACTGTATTTTCCATTCCTTCGAAATCAAACAATATAAGCCATAAAAAATGAGACGAAAGGTTAAAAGGGGCAAAGAATATGTTAGTTGAAACAAAAGCAAAAGTAGGTGTATTTGCAATCGCACTGGGTGCATATCTGCCGCAGTTCCCGACGCTGGTTCCGGAATTTGAGGCACAGTATGATGCGTTCAAAAAGACGATTCCGGATACCGTTGAAATGATCGATGGTGGAATCGTTACAACGAAAGAATTATCGATGGAAGCAGGAGATAAGTTTCGTGCAGCGGATGTAGATCTTGTTATTTTACAGCTTCTGACCTACGCGACCAGCTACAATATGCTCCCGGCAGTCCGTGACCTGAATGTGCCGGTTGTGCTTGTGAATGTACAGAAACGGAAAGCACCGGATTATGCCAATACCGATACACCAAAATGGCTCGGTGAGCTGTATGCCTGTGGAGCAGTCGGTGAGATGGTAGCCGATCTGGAGCGTGCAGGAAAACGTCATGCCGTCATCACCGGTGTTGTAGAAGGCGGAGATGCTTACGTGGCAAGGGAAATCGATGAGTGGTGCCGGGCAGCCCAGGTACGCAGAAGATTCCGCTACACCAATATTGCCCAGATCGGAAGACCATATCCGGGAATGATGGACCTGTATATCGATGAAACCAATCTTTACAACCGGATGGGACTTTATACGAAACAGTTCGACTGGGAGAAAATGTGGGCAATCGCGGATCCTGTTACAGATGAGGCCGCAATCCGCGTCAAGGCAGAGGAGATTCTGGATACCTTTGACATCGAGGGCGGTGCAACGGTAGAGACCGTATGGGATATGGCAAAATATGTCGTTGCTTTTGAAGAATGGGTGAAGAAAGAAAAACTTGGTATGGTGGCATCCCATTATGACGGTTTTGCCAAAGGGGTTGCCGGAAAATTGGACAGCATGCTGATTCCGGCATTTTCCATGCTGATCAAACAGGGTACAGCCTGTGCCGTAGAGGGTGATATGAAAGTTGCAATGGCAATGAGCATTCTGAAAACAATCGCCGGAACCGGTCAGCTTTCTGAGATGTATTCGATCGATTTCAATGAGGATATCTGTATTATCGGCCACTCCGGATCGGGAGATGCTGATATATCGCAGGCGAAAAAACCGTCCATGAAAATCGTTGATGTTTTTCATGGCAAGACGGGCGGCGGATATCTGACGCAGTTTTATCCGCCAGTCGGAGATGTTACATATCTTGGAATTACGCAGGATAAAGACGGTCATTTTAAATTTGTTGCTGCAGAGGGTGTCAATGAGGATGGTCCGATCTTTACCTTTGGCGATACAAACATGAGAACACGTTTCTCCATTGGGGCAAGAGAGTTCTGCAACAGATGGAGTGAGGCGGGACCAACACATCATATGGCAGTTGCTGTCGGACATCATATTGATACGATTCTGAAAGTGGCAAAAATCCTGGATGTGCCGGTAGACATTGTATGCCGGTAAATACCGATAAAATAAGAGAAAAGAGAGAAAGAAGAGGGAAATAACATGAAATTTTTAGATGCAGAATTTGTAAAGGGCTTTATCCGCATGGCAAATGACGGCTGGGAGCAGGGATGGCATGAGAGAAACGGCGGAAACCTTTCTTACCGTGTGAAACCAGAAGAGGTTGAAGAGGTAAAAGAAAACTTTGAGGCCAGAGAGTGGAATCCGATAGGAACCGCCGTTCCAAATCTTGCGGGAGAGTATTTCCTGGTAACCGGAAGCGGAAAATATTTCCGAAATGTCACAATCAAACCGGAAGACAGCATCTGCATGATTGAGCTGGATGAAAAAGGTGAAAATTACCGCATCGTCTGGGGTCTCGTCAACGGAGGTCGCCCGACATCAGAGCTTCCGAGCCATCTGATGAACCTGGAGGTAAAAAAACTTCAGGACGAAAGATATCGCGTTGTTTACCATGCACATACCACCAACGTGATCGCGCTTACCTTCGTTCTGCCGCTGGAAGATAAAGTATTTACCCGCGAACTCTGGGAGATGGCAACCGAGTGTCCTGTTGTATTCCCGTCCGGAATCGGTGTCGTTCCGTGGATGGTTCCGGGAGGCAGAGAGATCGCCGTTGCCACGAGCGAGCTGATGAAGAAATATGATCTTGCTATCTGGGCACACCACGGCATGTTCGCCGCCGGCTTTGATTTTGACCTGACCTTCGGTCTGATGCATACCGCAGAAAAATCTGCAGAAATCCTGGTAAAAACACTTTCTATGCAGCCAACGAAACGCCAGACGATCACACCGGATGAATTCCGCCATCTGGCAAAAGACTTCGGCGTAACACTTCCGGAAGAGTTTTTGTATGAGAAATAAAACTGGAAACTGATAGTGAAAAATGGCCGTCTGATCCTTGCACTGAGGAATGGGACGGCCATTTTTTTGCTGTGCAGAAGAAAAAGTCTATTAATTTCTTTCGGAATTTGATAAACTATAAGATAAGATTATCGATTAGAAAACAGTGGAACATTTCATTATCAGACAGAAAATGCTGGTGTGTCTGCGCTCAGAAAGGAAAGATGAAATATGACTTCAGCGATTAGTATAGGAAAGCAGGATTTTGCTTCCCTTCGAGAAAATCATTATTTTTATGTTGATAAAACCGATTTTATCAGACAATGGTGGGAAAGTGGAGATGACATTACGCTGATCACACGTCCGAGAAGATTTGGCAAAACATTGAATATGAGCATGCTGAATTGTTTCTTTTCCAGACAGTATGCAGAAAAAGGTACCATCTTTGAAGGGCTTTCCATCTGGAAACAGGAAAAATACCGCAGACTGCAGGGAACTTATCCGGTGATTTTTCTGAGCTTTGCGGACGTAAAACAGAATAACTATCAAGATGCAGTGCAGAAGATAAAAAATATTATTGTAGATGCTTATCGCCAACATCGGTATTTGGAGCAGGAAGAATGCTTTACGCAAAATGAGAAACAGCAGATGCTGGAAATTACAGAAAAAATGAGTGATGTGACAGCACAGGATGCATTAAAAAATCTTTCCAGTTATTTGAATCTTTTATATGGAAAAAAAGTTTTGATCTTTCTGGATGAATATGACACGCCCATGCAGGAAGCCTATATTCATGGATACTGGGATGAATTTGTAGGATTTATGAGAAGCCTTTTCAATGCGACATTCAAAACAAATCCATATCTGGAACGCGCTGTGATGACTGGAATTACCCGTATTTCCAAAGAATCTGTTTTTTCGGACCTCAATAATCTGACGGTTATTACAACAACATCGGATGCCTATGCAGACTGTTTTGGTTTTACAGAAGAAGAGGTATTTCAATCATTAGATCAATTTGGAATGCCGGAAAAGAAAGATCTGGTAAAGCAATGGTATGACGGATTTTGCTTTGGCACGCATCGTGATATTTACAATCCGTGGTCTATTACAAATTATCTGAAAGAGAAAAAACTGCGGCCCTACTGGGCAGCTACAAGTTCTAATGGATTGATCAGCAAACTCCTGCAGTCGGCATCGGTAAATATGAAGGAAGAACTGGAAAAACTGATCAACAGACAACAAATTGTAGTTAATTTTGATGAGCAGATTATATTTGGACAATTAGAACAGGATGAAAGTGCGGTATGGAGTCTGTTGGTGGCAAGCGGTTATCTGAAAGTGGAGGAGATTGAATACAGAGGACTGACGCTGGAGCCGTGGTATTCTCTTTCCATCACAAATCTGGAGACTGTGAGCATGTTTTCGAATATGTTCAAAAGCTGGTTTGCAGCGGCATCTGCCAATTATAATGAATTTATCAAAGCATTGCTGAATGGGGATGTAAAAGCGATGAACCTCTATATGAATGATATTGCACTTGCTACATTTAGTAATTTTGATGCTGGAAAACATGCGTCCGAGCGGAGCCAGCCAGAGCGGTTTTATCATGGATTTGTACTTGGGCTGCTGGTGGAAGTGCGAGATCTTTATGAGGTGCGTTCCAATCGGGAAAGTGGGTATGGAAGATACGATGTGATTCTAATTCCCAGAAATTTGGATCGAGATGCTATGATTCTGGAATTTAAAGTAAAAGAAACGGAAGAAAAAACGCTGCAGGAAACGGTACAAAAAGCACTGGCGCAGATTGAAATAAAGAAATACGACGCGGAACTGAAAGAACGGGGAATCCCAAAAGAAAGAATCCGGCATTATGGATTTGCGTTTGAAGGGAAAAAGGTATTAATTGGGTAATAGAAAACGCTGTCAATGCTTCTCTGGAAGGGGAAGCGGGACAGCGTTTTTCTGTTAATTGTGATTAGAGTACCATTTGAAGCAGCATCACCAAAAGCGGCATCGTCACAATAGAAGCCAGCGTGGTAACAACATTGATGGCACTGGCATAGCGTGAATCGTTTCCGTATACCTGACACATCTGTGTAACTGTAGAGGCAGATGGCGTGATGACGGCGAGAAAAACAATCAGAATCAGCGTCGGTCCGTCTGCAGAAAGATCGGCAAGATGGCTGATTTTCAGAAGAACAAGCGCCATCAGCGGAACGGCGATCAGGCGGAGAAAGGTCACGAAGTAAATCCGTTTATTCGCAAAAATCTGCCGGAAGTCCATGCCAGCAAAAAGCATACCCGTAACAATCATACTGGCAGGGCCAACCATGCTTCCGACAGAATGAAGCGTATTGTTGACCAGCGCAGGAAGCCGGATGCCCGTGAAAAAAAGAAGAATTCCGACGAAAATAGAAATAATATTGAGGTTCAGAACAATCTTCTTCCAGTCATAGGAAGCCTCACGGCTGATCACCTTTTTGCAGTGCGTCCAGAAAAAGACAAGTTGTACGCTCATATAAACGCAGCTGTAAAGCACCCATTCTTCCCCTAAAATAGCCGTCACAAGCGGCACAATCAGATTGCCGGAATTGGAGTAGTAAACAGAAGTTATCTCAACCGCATCCAAATGAAACACCCGTCCAAGAGCTGAAACCGCAAAAAGAAGCACAACCTGCATCAGAAGCGAAGCCGCAAACGCAACCAGCAGCCCCCGCACCGTTTCCGGCGTGTAATCGACCTGAAACGCATTCAGAATCACGCAGGGAATGATCAGGTACAGCACAATTTTCGACAGAACTTTGCTGTCCTCATCCTTTAAAAGTCCGGCTTTTACGATTAAAAAGCCCATAAAAATCATAAGAAAAAGCTGCGCGATCTGCTGCGCAAGAAGAATACTGATCTCCATAAAATTCCCCCATATGTGTGTCTTATGAAAAATATTATAAGTCGGTCGGGAGGGGATTTCAATTTCTTTTTGAGAAATTTTGGACGAAGTTTCGGAAGGGGAGGGAAAGAGATCTGATCAGCTAAAAAGCGAGCGTTGACAAAGCGAAACCCTTGTAATATAATACACTTAACAAGAGAACCGTTGGTCAGTGCACACCTGACCGCCGGATAAAGCTTTTAACTAAAAATAGCGCCTAACTTTACCAGAGCAGGGGCGCTATTTTTTGTGCATAATATTGATAGCAAGAGTTATAACAGCACAAAGCATAATTATGAAAGTAAATAAATCACTATATGTAACCATCAGCACCAGCCTCCTTTCAAAAAATGTCCGGCGGCTGACATAACACCCCAACGGTTCCCTGGATAAATGTATTAAATTGACAAAAAGAAAAAGAAATGCGCGTCATAAGCTCCATTTCTTGATGCTAATTATAACAAAAAAGAAAAATAAGTCAAGAATCATTTTCAGAGAAGAAGCCAGTGTTGACAAAATTATACGATTGCCATATAATATACTTAACAAGACAGCCGGAAGGTGAGTGCGATCACCCGATCTGGCGAAAATGTTGAATAGCTATAAGAAATAGCCGTCCTACCTTTACCAGAGAACAGGACGGCTATTTCTTATTTGCATAAGTCAAAATTGCAACAATAAGTAAAGCAACGCTGATTATAATCTGCAATTCTTCGTATGTACTCATAATAATCATCCTTTCTGCAAGACTCAGATCAGATGAAAGCACGTCCCCCGGCTGCCCGGTTAAATATATTAGATTGTCTAAGATTCCCAATAAAAAACGAACAAGGAAAACTCATTTCTTGAAATGTATTATAACAGAAAAGAGAAGTAAAAGAAAGTAATAAAAAATAGTCAGAAAATTTGAAGTTCCTGTAAATGTGCAGTGTATTGAATTTGAATATAATACAAAATAGAACAAAAGTTTGAAATTTACAAAGGTATATGAGATAATAAAGAAAAATGGAAGAAACGTCAGGAAAGGGGAGAAGCCTATGTCGCATATTTCAGAATACGAAGTCGAAAACATATTGATCGACCGCTTAGAGAGTATTGGATACAGCTTTATCAAATTGAATACCTATGAGGATGTCCTTGCCAATTTCCGCGCACAGCTTGCAGAATTCAACGCGAAAAAGCTGGAAGAAAAAGGCCATGCGGCATCCTTTTCTGACACAGAATTTAATCGTATTATGATTCACATGGATAACCATTCCGTGTATGAATCTGCGAAAATTTTGCGAGATAAATATATTCTGCAGCTCGATAATGGAGAGAATGTATATCTTGATTTCTTTTCCAACGATACAGACAGAAACATTTATCAGGTAACGCATCAGGTCACTATGGATAAAGCACATAAAGAGGATGTTGTATATAAAAATCGATATGACGTAACCGTACTGATCAACGGACTTCCGATGATCCAGATTGAGTTAAAGCGTCCTGGTGTGGAAATCAACGAAGCGATCAATCAGATCAATCGCTATAGAAAGTTCAGTTTTAAAGGCTTGTTCCGATATTTACAGCTGTTTGTAGTCAGCAACTCTGTGCAGACAAAATATTTCTGCAATGAAAATGAAATGGTAGATGGTCGCTATAACCCGATTTTGAAATCACTCGTATTTTTCTGGACCGATGATAAAAATACAAGAATCAACGATCTGAATACCTTTACCAGTGAATTTTTCTGCAAGCCGGCAATCACAGAAATGATAGACAAATACATGATCATCAAAACGACAGAACCAGTGCTGATGGTCATGCGGCCTTATCAGATTTATGCAGTAAAAGCAGCAAAGAAGCGGGTACTGGAAGTGAACCAGAATGGCTATGTATTTGCCTGCACTGGTTCCGGAAAAACACTGACATCTTTTAAATTGGCTCAGATTCTGAGGGACGAGGCAAGAGTAGATCTTGTGGTATTTCTGATTGACCGGAAAGATCTGGATGATCAGACCGTGGAAGAATATAATTCATTTGAAAAAGACTGCGTTGACAATACAGACAGCACCCGTGTGCTCATTCAGATGCTGAAATCATCTGAGAAAAAGATGGTTGTTACGACCATTCAGAAAATGGCAAATGCTGCGAAAAATCCAAAATACGAAGAGGTTATGGATGGTTACCGAGATAAAAAAGTAGTATTTATCATTGATGAATGTCATCGTTCCCAATTCGGCAGTATGCATGCGCAGATTCAGAAACACTTTGAAAAAGCCAATTATATAGGATTTACAGGAACGCCTATTTTTGAGAAGAATAAAGGTGCTGACGGACGTACAACGGCAGATGTGTTCCATGCTGGGGATAAACTGGATGCATGTCTGCACCGATATATGATCAAAGATGCAATTGCAGACGGCAATGTGCTCCGATTTTCTGTAGAATATCAGCGGACAATTTTTGCAAAAAATATTGCAGTAAAAGGAATTGACCCAGAACAGTTGGATGATCCAGAATACTGCAAACGCCATAATATCGACATGACACCGCTTTATCATGATGAGGAACGAATCACCAGAGTTGCAAAACACATTATGGAACATCATGAACAGCATGTGCATCCGCAGGGAAAGGATACGTACACAGCACTTTTTGCAGTAGATTCTATTCCAATACTTGGAAAATATTATGATGCATTTCAGAAACTGAATGAAACAGTTCCGGCAGAAAAACAGCTGAAAATTGCAGCTATTTTTTCTTATCAGGCAAATGAAGATATGGATGATGGAGCAGATGAACATTCGCAGGAACTGCTGGAGCGTTGCATACAGGACTATAATGCCATGTATGGTACAGCGTTTGGTATTGATACGTTTGATCCGTACAGAAAAGATATTGCGAAGAGGTTAAAACAGAAAGTGCTTCCACAGGTGGATATCCTGATCGTGGTCAATATGTTCTTAACCGGATTCGATGCAAAACCATTGAATACGCTGTATCTGGACAAAAATCTGGTATGGCATTCACTGGTACAGGCATACAGTCGTACCAACCGTATTGACAAAGTGACAAAACAGTTTGGACAGATTGTGACATATCGAAATATCAAGAAGTGGCAGGATGAAGCGCTGACCCTGTTTTCGGGCGATGGAGATCCGAACGAATATCTGCTGGAAGATTATGCGTATTATTTAAATCAATGGATGAATCAGAATGTGATTTTAAGAAAAATCACACCCGACGTAGAAGCTGCGGGACAGTTGCAATCAGAGGATGAAATCCGCATGTTTATTATGGCATTCCGTGCGCTGGCAAAGACGCTTGCTACATTGAAAACTTTTTCGAAGTTTGATTGGGCAGATCTTGGAGCAGTCATGGATGAAAATGAATACGAAGGTTTCAAAAGCTGGTATTTGTACTATAAAGATCAGACGGTCAATCCAAATCCGAAAGTTCCGGTTCCAGTGGATGTGGATTTTGATATTGAACTTGTCAGAACAGACCGAATCAACGTTGTGTATATTTTGAACTTGTTAAAAAATGCGAAAACACATACTAAGACAGAGGAAGAAAAGCAGCAGGATGTCGATCTGATTCTGCGGGAAATCGAGCGTTCTGATAATGAATCCCTGCGTTTGAAAAAAGAAGTGATGCGGCAGTTTATCTTAACGAGATTTTACGATCTGCCGGAAAATGCAGATGTCATGGAGGCATTCAATCAATTTGAAAAAGAACAGATGCAGGCAGATATGGAAGAATTTGCATTTGACAATCAGATTGATTTCAAGATAGTATCAGATCTGGTCTCGGCATATACATTCAGTGGTAATGTCTCGGAGGATAATATTCGCGAAAGATTGATGGCATATCCGCTGGGACTGCTGAAAATGACAAAATTGACTAAGAATGTGAAAAGATTTATACAGGATACTTATAAAAAATACAAGGCTGAAGGAGAAACAGAATGACAGATACAAATACATATCAGGCACAGGCGGATGAACTTTCACAGAAATTATGGGCAATCGCGAACGATCTGCGCGGCCAGATGGATGCAAGCGAGTTCAAAAATTATATCTTAGGAGTAATTTTCTATCGCTATCTTTCTGAACGAACGGAAATGTATATGATCGATCTTCTCAAAAATGACAATGGGATCACATATGAAGAAGCCTTTGCGGATGAAGAATACAGACCGGTTGTAGAAGAATGGTCGCTGTCAAAACTGGGCTATGTGATTAAGCCGGAAAATCTGTTTCGAAACCTGATTCGCAAGATTACAAAGTTTGAAAATGATGCGGATAAATTCAGCGTGGAAGATTTCGAAAAAGCGATCAATGATCTGGTAGGCTCTACTATGGGACACGAATCCAATAAGGCATTTGACGGGTTGTTTAATGATATGCGTCTGCAGGATTCACGGCTTGGCGAGACAGTGGCAGACCGTACGGAAATGATCGGGCGAGTTATGGTACGTGTATCGGATATTGATTTCGATTTACAGGATTCCCAGTTTGACGTACTTGGCACAGCGTATATGATTTTGATTGGTTTATTCGCATCGGATGCGGGAAAGAAAGGCGGAGAGTTCTTTACTCCGGCAGGTCCATCGAAGCTCTGCGCAACACTTGCGGCATTGGGGCTGGATGAAGCAAAGACGGTTGGTGACTGTACCTGTGGTTCTGCATCTATGCTTCTGGAAGTACAGAAACATCTGACAACAGGAAAAGTCGGACATTTCTATGGACAGGAGCTGAATGCGACAACGTACAACCTGAGCCGTATGAACATGATCATGCACGGCATCGACTGGCAGAATTTTGATATTTACAAAGGCGATACACTGAAAGATGACAAATACGGCGATATTAAAATGACAGTACAGGTTTGCAATCCGCCGTACTCGCTGAAATGGTCTGCGGATAAACAGTTTGAAGATGACCCGCGCTATTCCGGAGCAGGAAAACTGGCACCGAAAGGACAGGCGGACCTCGCATTTGTGGAACATATGATTTATCATATGGACGAAGATGACGGACGCGTTGCAGTGCTGCTGCCGCACGGCGTACTGTTCCGAGGAGGAGCGGAAGAAACCATTCGAAAATACATCATCAAAGACCTGAACCGCCTGGATGCAGTAATCGGACTTCCGGCAAATCTGTTTCATGGAACAGGAATTCCGGTTTGTGTGCTGGTGTTGAAGAGCAAGAGAAATGGAAATGCGGGAAATATCTTATTTATTGATGCATCAAAAGAGTTCAAGGCTGGGAAGAATCAGAATGTGCTGGAGCAGAAGAACATTGATAAAATTGTTGAGACGTATGCGAAGCGTGTAGATGTTGATAAATTTGCTCATGTGGCGGAGATGAGCGAGATTGTTGAGAATGGATATAACTTGAATATTCCGAGGTATGTGGATACGTTTGAAGAGGAAGAAACAGTGGATTTAGAGGCTGTGAGAGCGGAAATTAAGAGACTGGACGTGGAAACGAAAAATGCAATTGAGAAGGCAGAGAGTATGTTGCAGCAACTTGGATTATAAAGGAGAAAGTAACTACATATGGGACAACCAAGTAGTAAAGATGTTGGGAAAAGAGCTATTTATAATTATCATGTAAATGAACAAATAGAGAATAAAAAAGTTTCAATGGAAATTGTGGAAAATTGGTATCCACAAAGTTACCATCAGAAGGAAATTTTTATTTTAAGTAAAATAAGAAAACTATGTAACGGTTTTGATGGCACAGATATTAAAGTAAGTGATCAAGAATTGCCCCTGTTGTTTATGACTGCGGAGTGGAATACAACGAAAGATGGGAAATATATTCAAAATAGAAATCAGATTTTAAGACGTGCAATAAGTCGGTTTGATGATTTTGAATATCAAGGATATATTACAGGCACTTATGGGTGCTTTCAGTTTACTTTTTCTGGGATGAAGAAATTGGAAGACTTAGTAATAATGAAACCGGATATAAATCAGAATATTGAACAGGTAATTGAAGAGATAAGAAAGGAAAATGAAAAGTCTTCTGCTCGTTATGAAGAATTGATTTCTGTATTGCAAGACATTAAGAATACACCTAAAAACTATGGAGAATATATTTCAGATTTGGCAAATATTGCAACAATAGGAAGTATTATTCCAAGTGCTGTTCCGAAAGTAGGAAAGTTATTGGGGAGACTCATAAGTGTTTTGTAGAAAATGTTAGAGGCATTTGCCAAATTAATCAAATAAATACTAAGAGGATATAAAACTGTGATACCAAAATTAAGATTTAAAGATGATAATGGAAATGATTTTCCAGCATGGAATACTACGGTGCGGCTGGAAGAAATATCGGCATTTATAACAAAAGGAGCTACACCTACAACATATGGGTTTGAATGGCAAATAAAGGGTATATATTTTTTTAGAAATGATTGTATAAAAAATAATATTTTTGTATATGGTGATTATTCGTATATTTCTGAGGAAGCTAATGAATTTTTGAAACGTTCAGAAATCAGAGGAGATGATATTGTAATTGCGATTACAGGAGATATTGGAAAAGTAGGATTAGTGCCAAGAAAAATAAAGAAAGCTAATATTAATCAGCATTTAGCAAGAATAAGAATTATAAAGAATGCAATACCATATTTTGTATATAGTTACCTTTGTTCAAATGAGATACAACAGAATTATAAAAAAATTAAAACTGGATTATCAATGGCACAATTAAGCCTTAATCAAATTCGAAAAACGAAAATACCAGTGGTTTCAATAATGGAACAACGGAAAATAGCAGAATTTCTAATGACAATTGATCAGGTAATTGAAATAAAAAAGAAAACGGTAATTGCATGGGAAGAACGTAAAAAAGGTGTCATGGAAAAATTGTTTTGCCAGAAAATAAGATTTAAAACAGATGAAAAAAGTGAATTCCCAGAATGGAGAGAAAAACAATTTGGTGAAATTATTTCTGAGTTTAAAGAAAAAACAGAAATAGAAAATGAAGATACATTGTTATCATGTGCAATTAATGGCATATTTTTGAATTCAGAATTATTTGGTCATCAAAGAGGACAGAGTAATATCGGATATCTAAAAATTAAGAAAGGTACACTTGTTTTGTCAACGCAGAATTTGCATCTGGGGAATGCAAACGTAAATATGAGATTTGAACATGGAATTATTTCACCAGCCTATAAAACATATAATATCGTGGGGTGCTCTGTTGAATATATGAATCAATGGATAAAATGGGATACGACTAAACGATTTTTTTATAATGCGACAACTGTAGGTGCTAGTGGATGCAGGAGAAATGTGGACTGGAATTTGTTATATTCACAGAAAATAGATGTGCCATGTCCTGAAGAACAAGAGAAGATAGTAGAATGTTTATCTGCGTTAGATGATGTTGTGGAAAAACAGAAAGAGACATTATGTGCATGGGAAAATCTGAAGGACGGATTGTTACAGCAAGTATTTATATAATATAGATTACTGAAATAATAAAATAAAAAATGAATTAAAGATTCAAATGAGCAGATATTATATAGGTATCTGTTCATTATTCTATAGAGATAAATGGATTTATGAGGTGATAGAATGGGGTATTCGGAATATAAAGATTTAACGCCAATAGATAATATAAATAATGGAGACGAATATTTAAATGCTTTGGAGTGGGCGTTGAACAATCCAAAAGTAAAGAATATTGCGCTTGCTGGCCCGTATGGAGCAGGTAAAAGCAGTATTATCGAAACATATTTGAGTAGGGAAAAGGATAAGAAGAATATATATGAACAGCATAAATTTGCAAAAAAATATTTGAAAATTTCGATGGCTACATTTATTGAAGCGCATAATAATGAAGGTAATGAAACGAAAATAGAGATAGATGCAGATGAAGTCGAAAAGGGAATTCTGAAACAGTTATTTTATAAAGTGGAGCATAAAAAAATTCCGCAAAGTCGCTATAGAAAACTTCAGCCCATTCATTCGATGAATGTATTGGTGAAGGTTATTATGACTTCAATAATTTTAATTTTGTTTGGAGAGATTTTTTTTCCTGACATTTGTAAAAATATTTGGAACAAAATAGATGCATTTGCAATGAGGTATAGTTGGCTAGTGGGTAAAACTGCGGGTGTTGCAATCGTGTTGGCAATCGTAGGAATAGGAATTACAAGTTATCTGGCGAAAATAATAATGTCCAGGTTTCGTGTAAAAGAGTTGAAGCTGCCAGCAGATACAACACTGCAAGTGTCCGAGGATACAGAAGAATCTGTTTTTAATAAAAATTTGGACGAAATCATGTATTTTTTCGAGGAGACTCAGTACCAGTTAATTTTTTTTGAGGATTTGGATCGGTTAGAAAATAGAAAGATTTTTGTGCATTTGAGAGAATTAAATAATCTCTTAAATAATGATGAGGCAATAAATCATAAACCAATAGTATTTGTGTATGCCGTAAGAGATGATATTTTTTCTAAGGAAGATCGAACGAAATTTTTTGATTTTATTATTCCGGTTATTCCTATTGTGAATGCTACGAATTCAGGCGAAATATTATTGGAAAAATTAGATAATGCAAAGAAACATGGTATTTGTCATAAGATTTCACAGGGATTTGTATTGGATATCGCACCGTTTATTTCAGATATGAGAATAATACAAAACATATACAATGAATTTGTTGTATATAAGAAAACATTACAAACAGAGCAGCATTTGAATTTGTCAGATGAACAGATGATGGCGATTATAATCTTTAAAAATTTATATCCGAGTGATTTTGCGGATATCCAAGGGGAGAAGGGGATAATCAAGAAAGCATTTCAAGATAGAAATGTATATGTTTTTACAAAAATAAAAGAATTACAGCAGAAAATTGATTCTAACACAGAATTAGTTGAAAAAACGACACAAAATATATTTAAGTCAGTACGAGAACTAAAATATGCATTCTTGGTTGAAATTACAGAAGGGGAAGGTGTTGCTCGAGGTTTTAATGGATACCCGGGAAGAATATCTTCTGCAAATGTGCTGTCAGACAATTTTGATTTGCATCAGTTTCAGGAAAAAGATTATAGGGCTGAATATGTATCTTTTTCTGGACATACTGGAGTGGTTGACATGAGCGAGAAAGTGGATGTTGTTGATGAGTATATAAAAAGATGTGAAGCAATAAAGAAATATACTGATAAGAATATAGAAAAAATCAAAGAGGAAATTATTGAATTAAAGAATAAAAAACAAAAACTTTCAAGTCGTTCAATTCAATGGCTAATAGAAAATGATTCATCTGAAAATGTACTATCAAAAGAAGTAAAAGACAACAAATTTCTTGTATTCCTTTTACGTCGAGGATATCTGGATGAAAAGTATGCGAACTATATTAATTATTTCAAGGGAAACAGCATTACGACTAATGACATGAATTTTATTCTTGCTGTAAAAAATCAAGAGCCACAGCCATTTGATTACCAGCTGACAAAAATAAAACAAGTTATTCAAAGATTGCAAGATTATGAGTTTGAACAAAAAGCAATTTATAATTTTCAAATTATGGAAGAACTTTTAGGAGAGGAGAAAATTTCTAATAAGCTGGAAGTCTTTGTGCGGCAATTAGCAGATGGAGCGGAAACAAGCTGGCAGTTTATTGATGAGTTTGTTGATAAGACAAAATACCAGAAAAAGTTTGTACAGATACTCTCCGCGAAATGGAATTCAATGTGGGAATATATTTTGCGGCAAAATACCATGACATATGGACGGCAAGTGTACTATTTAAAACTGATTATAGAATATGTAGATGAAAAGGAACTGTCACTTCTTAATGTAGAAAATTGCATTACAAGCTATTTCGAGAAGCATGAAGATATATTGCAGCAATTGAATGATGTGAGCAGTAATAAAATAATTGCAGCCATAAATAATTGTGACATATGCTTTGAAAAGCTGAATATTGCTAATGTCTCAGATGATGTTGCAGAATACATATTTGATAATTGCCGTTTTAAATTGAATGATTGTATGATCCGAAATGTTATCTCGTACAAAAAGAAGAATCTATTAAAAATGTTTGAAAATCAGCCATATAGTACGATTATCAAATTGGAATATCAACCCTTAACGGAGTATGTGTATGAAAACATGAAGGAGTATATTGAAGCGGTAGTTTTGAAAAAAACAATAATTGAAGATGAGAAAGAGGATATTATTGATCTGCTTCGAAGAACTTTAGAAGAGAGTGATCTGTGTGCTAATATAATTCGTCTGGAAAATTTTGAAATAGAAAAATTAGCGGATTGTCTGGAACAAGAGATACAGAACAAAAGAGATAAAGTGGGAGTGGTTTGGAATACACTCTTAGAGCAAAATAAGATAGGTATTAGCTGGGAAAATACGATGCTATACTGGAAATATTATAGTATCAGCAATTATCTTAAAAAGTTTATTGAGGTAAATGTTGACAAGCTAAGCGTGGAAAAAAATAATTATGTTACGGATAATTTTGCAAAGGATATTATAAATGCTAAATTTGAAGATAGTGTAATAAAGAAACTTTTGCCTGTATTGCCTATGAAAACTTTTGATCTTGATGTCGAACAGCTTCCGGAAAATATTCTTGCGATAATGGTAGAGTGTAATTATTTTGGATATACAATAGAATATTATCAAAGTATTGCAGAACGGAATGAGGATATTGCTGTAGAGTATATTGTTAAAAATCAGGCAGAATTTTATAACAGCTTAGAGGATTTTTCAATGACAAAGAACGTATTGGAAAGATTGCTTTTTGAACAAAAAATTCCGATGGATAACAGGGAAGAACTGTTTGAAAAATATGCTAAGACGTATATGACGGAAAAAATTGCTTTGAATATGAATGCTGAAGGGTTCAAAGTTACAAAAACATTATTTGATATAGCTTGGGAAATTTTATCGGAAAATCAGAAGGAAAGATTAATGATTGCTAATCTTGAACTGCTGAATGTAGATGATATGGAAAAATGTTTTGGAGAACTGAGTGGTCAATATTCAGTATTAACAGAGCGAACAAAACGACGTAATATCAAATTAGATAACACAGAGAACAATAGAAAGTTGGTAGAGTATTTGAAAAAAATTGACTATATAACAAGTTCTTGGGAAGAAGAAAAAACAGATTCGAATGGAAATAGACAGGTGATAAGCATTGGATGTAAAATTAAACAGAAAAAATAAAGAATAGGAAGTGATGCAGATGGAAAGAAAATTGTATAGATATAGATCATTTAAAGATGACTGGAAGGAAGAAGCTTTTGACGGCATAGTAGAACCATCATCGCCGCTCTATTTTAATGATCCATATGATTGCGGATTTTGCTTCCAGGAAGACATTTTAAGTGAACTTCTGGGAAAAGAAGATTATATCAAGGCTTTAGAAAAATATATTCCATTGAAAAGGGAAGACTATGATTTGATTCTTTCGTCAACTGATATTGAAAGTGCGGTGCAGATAGTGTTCCAAAACCATGGAAAAAAGTTCCCAGATTCTTTTTTCAAATCGTTGAGAAATGATGCAAGTGAATGTATGGATGAATTAAAGGATGCAGTAAGAGTTGTATGTCTTTCAGAAACGTATGATTCTATGCTTATGTGGAGTCATTATGCAAGAAATCATACAGGATATTGTATAGAATATGAATTCAACAAGGATGATATGTATTATTCGAGTTTACATCAGGTTAGATATACTAAGGATAGATTCAATATCTCTAAAAAGGATATTTTGGAGGGAAGAAAGGATATAATTGATAAAACTGTATGTAGTAAAGCAGATGTTTGGTCATATGAGAAAGAATGGCGTATTGTGACGGAAAATTATATCAAAACAAGACCGTCAAAAGTAGACCCGAAGACGAGATGTGTTTTGTATTTGAAAGATAATATTAAAGCATTCTACTTGGGGGCAAAGATTAATGAAAAAGAAAAATCAGAAATAATAGAATTTGCAAAGAAAAATAATAGAATTGTTTATCAGATGATTTTGTCTGCGAATACATATGAATTAAGAGCCGAACGAATTGATAATGTGTAATAGCGGTGAAAGAATAGTTTGAAGCGGGTATAGATGGAAAAAGAATAAAAAAAGAAACGAGCAACCCGATTGAGCCCTAAGGCTGTACACGACAAAAAAACCATTTCTTAATTTCTATAATAAAGGAAGGCTGAATTATAGTCAAGAAATTTTTGCGATTTTAAAACAAAGTAATAAAAAGTGTGATATAATAACCTCATAATGAAAAGTAAAATTCCGCCTATTTTTCAACATTGTAGGCGGTAATTTTACACCTACCAGTTAGCGAATCCTAATAAAAGTAAGATGGAGGTACCCGCCCATGATGGAATATACCAGCAAATATTGGAACATGCTGACTCCTTTAATAAAGAAAAGTCTGCTAAAACGCTACGGAAAAGAGGAGACCGCAGAGCTTCTCCGCAAGACCAACCAGATCTACCGCGACCTGCTTCGCCGCGCCGATGATATCGGAAAGGACAACCCGATGGCGTCGAATCTCTATGAAGGCCTTATCTTCCTCGCCCTGTGGGATGCATCCGACCGGAAAATCTCTGTGGAGGAACTGCGTACAATCTCAGAGGAGATGATGTCCTTCCCGCTTCTGAAAGCCATGGGCCTGATGATTAATGCGAATAAGAAGAGCGGCATGGCGCGGATTGCGAAGATGATGCATAAGGATGCCGCCTGGCTGGAAGCACATCCGCAGTATAAGGCGTATTCGTGGGATTTTCATTTTGATGAGACGAAGCATCAGGACGGTTTTTATTACCACTTCACCCAATGTCCCCTGAACACCTTTGCCCGAAAAGAGGGCTATCTGGAAGTGCTGCCGATTATGTGCGACATTGATTACAAGACAGCAGCCCTGATGCACGCGAAGCTCTACCGTGACCATACACTGGCAGGCAGCGGTGAGGTCTGTGATTACTGGTTCGTGGGGGACAAGGTGGAAAATCCGAAATAAAATAAGACCGGGACGGAACCGGTGAAATGGATCGAAGAATATAAAACACAGAAGGGAGATCACCCAGAATGAGCAATGAAAAAATAAAACCAAAACTGAACGGAACCGCCGAGACGATGCTGCAGTGCTTCTACGCCCGTGCCATGCACAGCAGAAATCCGAAAAACAAGTTCCGCGACACCAAAGCAGAAGAGCTGATTGACCGCATCGACTATGATTTCAGCAATGCGAAAAAGGACACAGCAATGAGCGGCGGAATCGTAGCGCGGAGTGTTGTGTTTGATGAGCTGGTCAGCGACTTTATCCGAAAGAACCCGGATTGTACCGTCGTCAACATCGCCTGTGGTCTGGATACACGGTTTTACCGCATGGATAATGGAAAAATTACCTGGTACAATCTCGATCTGCCGGAGACGATTGAGGTGCGCGATTCCATCTATCAGGAATCCGGCCGTGTTTCCACGATTGCGTGTTCCGTGCTCGACCCGGCATGGGCCGATCAGGTAAAAGTGCGGGGCAAAATGCTTTTCATTATCGAAGGTCTGACCATGTACATGAAAGCGGATGAGGTCAGAATGATGCTCGCCATCATCCGCGATCACTTCGACAATGCCTACGTCTGCATGGAAACGCTGTGCCCGTACTTTGTAAAGAAAGAAAACATCGAAAAATCCATCCAGGCGACATGCGCGACATTTACCTGGGGTGCGAACAGCTTTGCAGACCTGGGCAACATTGCCGCCGGTTTCCGAAAAGTAAAAGACGACAACATCGCCCGCGGTATGGAAACACTGAATCCCATCTACAAGCTGGTGATGTGGATGCCGATCGTCCACAAATTCGCAGAGAAAATTCTGGTGTTTGAGAAAGCGTAAGAAAAAACGAAAAAAATAAAAAGAAACAGGCAGCCCGGCAGCGGAAAAGCTTAAAAAACTTCCGTGCAGGGAACCTGTTTTTTTGTTTATGCAGGCAATCAACAAATCATTCATCCGGCCACACAAAATGTGCATTTCCCGCTTCAAGGCCGTCAATCAGAATATTCTGCCCCGTGCAGAAGCGGTTGGTCACGGTCATAAAATACGCCCAGTCCGCTGCTTCCTCAACGGTCATCCACCGTTTCAGCGGCGTCAGATCCATGATCTGATCCCAGAGCTTTTTATCTTCCGTGACAGGCAGATTCAGCTCGGTCAGTACGCCGCCGAAATCAAGGCTGTTGCACGTTCCGCCGTACGGTGCAATGCGGAGTGCCACATTTTTTGTGTAGGCGAGAACGCCGCCCTTGCTTGCGGTGTATTCCGGAAATTCAGCTCCGGTATGGCCGCTGGCCGAGCCGATCATAAGGACGGCGCGGATGTTGTCATGAATTCCGTACGCCTCCGTGATTGCGATGGTTCCCTTTAAATTGATATCAATATCATCCTCGTTCTGCACACCGGCGTTGTTGATGACAATATCGAAAGGCGCAAGCGCCGGATACTGTTCCCTGTCGCGGATATCAAGGCAGAAATGAGTATACGAATCCTGGCTGATCGAAGCCTCCTTCCGGTCAAATCCGGTAACGTCAAAGCCTTCTTTTAAAAATTTCTCCGCAATCGCCTTCCCGATTCCGGAACTGGTTCCTGTAATAAGTACACGCATACGATAACCTCCCGATGAAATATTACCCTCATTATACCGCAAACACAGCATGCGATCCAGAAGAAACGAAAAAGAATGCAGGAAAAGAAAATGTTACGGGAAAAATCACTGCATAAAACAAAAGAGTCTCTCAAAACCACAACAAATAATTGACAGATTTTAGGAGAAGGAGTAGAGTTTTTGAAAGGGGGATTATCCCTGCAAAGAGTGAAAACAAAAGAGGTGCAAATATGCTGAAAGTAGACAATCTTACCTTTGAAGTAAACGAAGAGGGAAGAAAACGCTGCCTCGTCAACCACATCAGTTTTGAGGTAAAGGACGGGGAAATGCTGGTGATTACCGGACCGAACGGTGGCGGAAAATCAACGCTGGCCAAAGTGCTTGCAGGAATTGAGGACGCCAATGGCGGAGAAATCTTCCTGGATGAGGAAAATATTACCGGTTATGATATTGACCACCGTGCAAACGCCGGCATCGGCTATGCATTCCAGCAGCCGCCGCGTTTTAAAGGAATGACGGTGAAAAAAATGCTGTCGCTGGCAGCCGGAAAAGAACTGACGGAAGCCGAGAGCTGTAAACTCCTCTCTGCCGTCGGACTCTGCTCCGCCGATTACCTGAACCGTCAGATGGACGGCACACTCTCCGGCGGAGAGATGAAGCGTCTGGAGATTGCAACGGTGCTTGCAAAACCGCATAAAGTCAGCATTTTCGATGAGCCGGAGGCTGGCATTGACCTGTGGAGCTTTTCCATGCTGATCAGGCGTTTTGAAGAAATCCACAAAGAGAAAAGAGAATGTCTGATTCTCATTTCTCATCAGGAACGCATTATCCAGATGGCAGACAAGATCATGGTGATCGAGGACGGCCAGGTGAAAGAATACGGTACAAAGGAAGACGTACTGCCGACCCTGTTCCAGCAGAAAACAGGCCGGATGTGCGGCCAGGAAGGAGGCACATGCTGATGGTACAGGTAGATGAGACAACCCAGGGCGTATTAAATCAGATCAGCGAGGGATTTGAGCAGAAAGGGGCATACAATCTCCGCCAGAACGGCATTCCGCTCTGCCACGGTGACAGTGAACATATCAAAATCCGCAAAAAAGAGGATAAGCCGGGCATTGATATTTTGATCGACGGCGAGACGAAGGGCGAAAAAGTATTTATCCCGGTTGTCGTCAGCGTTTCCGGCATGACGGATCTTGTTTACAATGATTTCTACGTTGCGGACGGCGCCGATGTTACGATTGTAGCGGGCTGCGGCATTCACAACGGCGGAGGACAACATTCGGCGGCTGCAACGACAGCCGGCACGACGGTATCCATACGTTCCATGTAGGAAAAAATGCCAACGTGCGCTACGAGGAAAAGCATTACGGAGAGGGAAACGGAACGGGACAGCGGATTCTGAACCCGGTGACAAATATTGAAATCGGAGAAAATTCCGTTTTTACGCTGGATACCGTACAGATTAAGGGCGTTGACTCAACAATTCGTACGACGAATGTTGTGATGGATGCAAACTCTAAACTGTTCGTGCTCGAACGTCTGATGACAGACGGTGACCAGAAGGCAGAGTCGGATATTGAAGTATGTATGAACGGAAGCGGTTCTTCCGCACAGATTATTTCACGTTCTGTCGGAAAGGGCAATTCCTCCCAGGTATTCCATCCCAAGGCAGTCGGCAAAAACAAATGCCACGCCCATATCCAGTGCGATTCTATCATCATGGATCACGCCCAGGTCGGATCTATTCCGGAGATCCAGGCAAAGCATGTGGATGCGGCAATCATCCACGAGGCGGCGATCGGACGGATCAATGATGAGCAGCTATTGAAACTCAGAACGCTCGGCATGACGGAAGCGGAGGCGGAAAACGTCATTATTGAAAACTTCCTGAGCTGAAGAAAAAAAGGAAACAAGAGAACAAAAAAAGAGGCATTTCCAGTCTGCATAGATGGAGATGCCTCTTTTTGTGCATTTTTCACAAAAGCAGGTAGTAAATTTTACTAAAATAAAAAGTAAAATATTTTGACTTTTAACATATGATAATTTACATACGGGGCGGTCTATTTCCCGACAGCCCCTTTTCTTTTTGTCCGGAAAAAAACTTGTAAATAAGACGCGAGTGTGCAAAAATAGACATGAAACAGATGCGGAGGCATCCTGAAAAAAAGAGGAGAACAACATGGAAAAACAGAAAAAAATAGCGCTGATTAACGATCTGACAGGCTTTGGCCGATGCTCGACGGCTGTGATGGCGCCGATCGTGTCGGCGATGAAGATTCAGGCGGTGGCAGTTCCGACCGCAATTCTCTCGGCACATACGCAGTTTCCGACGTATTACTTTGATGATTATACCGACCGGATGAAGGAGTACATTCAGACCTATAAGGATCTGAAGCTCGATTTCGATGCGATCTCGACCGGCTTTTTAGGATCGGAACAGCAGGTGGATATTGTGCTTGATTTTATCCGCCATTTCAAGACGGACCGCAACTTTGTCATCGTCGATCCGGTCATGGGAGACTATGGAAAGCTGTATCGGACGTACACGAAAGAGATGTGCGACAAGATGAAAGAGCTGGTTCACTACGCGGATATCATCACGCCGAACCTGACAGAACTCTGTACACTGCTCGATGCGCCGTATCCGGAGAACGGGGCTTCGATTGAGGAGCTGAAAGAAATGTGCGGAAAACTGGCGGAACGGGGACCGAAACATATTGTTGTGACGGGTATCCACTTTAACCAGACACAGATTGCCAACTTTATCTATAACAAAGGCGAGGATTTCCAGATCGTCATGGTAGACCGCATCGGCGGCGACCGGAGCGGTACGGGAGATGTCATTGCGGCAATTATCGCAGGCATGTATCTGAACGGCCGCAGCCTGTACGAGTCGGTGAAAAAGGCGGCGGATTACGTATCGAAATGCATCCGCTACTGCGAAGAAAACGAAGTGCCGAGCTACTGGGGACTCTGCTTTGAAATGTTTATGAAGGACTTAACGGAGGAAGCGTAATGTATTTATATACTGTAACCGGAGCCGTCGGCGAGGAAGGGTATCTCGACCTTGCAAAGAGCGGCGATCTTACCGGAAAAAATGTCTATGTCAACATGACAAACAAATGCCCGTGCAGCTGTGTGTTCTGTCTGCGCCAGACGAAACAGCAGCAGGAGGGAAATACACTGTGGTTAAAAGAGGGCGAGCCATCCGTTGAGACGATGCTGGAGCTGTTCGCACAGTACGATCTGAACGTGATCAATGAACTGGTCTTCTGCGGCTTCGGAGAACCGCTTGAGCGGCTTGAGGATGTCTGTCGGGTGATCGATTCCTTAAAAGAAACGTATCCGAACCTGAAAGTGCGTCTGAATACGATCGGTCTTGCCAACCTGATCTATGGAAGAGATGTCACCCCGGAATTAAAGGGAAGATTCGATACCGTCTCGATTTCCTTAAACGCGCCGGATGAAAAGGAATTTCTGGAGCTCACGCGGTCGAAATTCGGCATCCAGTCGTACGAGGCGATCAAGGAGTTTGCGGTTCTTTCCAAACAGTATGTGCCGAATGTTGTGATGACGGTTGTCGAGAAAGTCATGCCAGAGGAGAAAATTCAGAAGTGCCAGGAGATCTGCGATACCTTAGGAGTTACTTTACGTGTCCGCCCGTTTGAAAATTGAGAGACCCGCAATCTTTCGCTTGTATTTGAACGATATAACGCCTATAATGGGAAGGAAAAACAAATGAGAGGGAGAGACGTATGAACGAGTCTAATGGAGTCCTCCGCGATGCGAGAAAGCTCGGCATTCCTAAAATGCTGATTCTCGGATTGCAGCACATGTTTGCCATGTTCGGTGCAACCATTCTGGTGCCGATTCTGGTAAACAGCTACTTTGTAGACGCATGCGGCGAGGGGCCGTCCCGCGGTCTTACCGTATCCGTCACACTGTTCTGCGCCGGCTTTGGAACCCTGCTGTTCCATCTGTGCGCGAAATTTAAAGTACCGGCATTTCTTGGTTCTTCGTTTGCATTCTTAAGCGGTTTCGCCGCTGTTGCAAACCTGAATACCGGAAAATATGCCAGCATGAGTGTCAACGACAAGGCAGCCTATGCCTGCGGAGGTATTGTGGTAGCAGGTCTTCTGTACCTGATTTTTGCCCTGATCATCCGCATGGTCGGCGTCAAACGCGTGATGCGCTACCTGCCGCCGGTTGTCACAGGTCCGGTTATCATCTGTATTGGCCTCAGCCTTGCTGGTTCCGCCATTAATAATGCTTCGACGAACTGGTTCCTGGCACTGGTTGCGCTGGCAGTCATCATCATTTTCAACATCTGGGGAAAAGGAATGTTCAAAATCATTCCGATTCTGATGGGCGTTGTGATTGCCTACGCTGTGGCAGTTGTCCTGAATGCACTCGGCATCAAAAATCCAGACGGATCCGTGATCATCAACTTTGTGCCGGTTGCACAGGCAGGCATCGTCGGACTTCCGCCGCTGCAGCTCTGCAAATTCGATCTGACCAGCATTATGATCATGGCACCGATCGCGATCGCGACCATGATGGAGCATGTCGGCGATATGTCGGCGATCTCTGCAACCGTAGGAGAGAACTTCCTTTCTGATCCGGGCCTTCACAGAACCCTGCTCGGTGATGGTCTTGCAACCGCAATGGCAGGTTTCATCGGCGGACCAGCCAACACGACGTACGGCGAGAACACCGGCGTTCTGGAATTGAGCCGCGTACATGACCCGAGAGTCATCCGTATTGCCGCAGTCTTTGCGATTATCGTCAGCTTCATTCCGAAGGTATCGGCACTCATCAGCACCATGCCGTCCTCTATCATCGGAGGCGTCAGCTTCATGCTGTATGGTATGATTTCTGCCATCGGTGTGCGCAACGTGGTAGAGAATAAAGTAGACCTGACCAAATCGAGAAACCTGATCATCGCGGGCGTCATCTTTGTCTGCGGACTGGGCTTCAGCAACGGTCTCTCCTTTACGATCGGCGGAACGACCGTCACCCTGACTGCACTTGCCATTGCAGCCATCGCAGGAATCCTGCTGAACATGATTCTGCCGGGCAATGATTACGAATTCGGCGTAAACGAGTCCGGGGACGAGAACAGAGGAATCCACGCATAAAGAAAAATGCAAAAGAAAATCCGTTTTTTCTGCATCTGTATTCTGCACAAAGGAATGTGCAGAAACAGAGGGGAAAAAGCGGATTTTCTTTGCATTTCGGTACGGGCAAGTGTATACAGGAGAGTAAGAAGATGTAAGGTTGGTAAAAAAATGACACACGAAAGATCGAAAAAGGGGATGATGGGACAGGTCGTCGGATCCTTATATTACCTGGATCTAACGGTGATTCCGCGGCTGAAAAGTCTGCGAAGCGGTGACGATCCGGTGTTTTCGTTTGGTGTTTTATTTTACGCGCTCAAACGCAATCCGCGGAGAGTGGTTCAGCACGTAGATGATGCCGCGCCGTTCAAATCCGTTTTTCAGGATCAGATGCTGCATGATTTGATTGTCCGCATGCGTATCGACGCGCAGGTGCGGGATCTGTGCCCAGCAGTAATCGACGATCTGGGAGAAAAATCCGTGGATTGTTCCGTCTGAGGCAACCTGGTGGATCGTGCCATACGGCGCATCGGAGAGCCAGGAGCCGTCGTCGATCTGCAGATACGTCAGATCCTCACCGATGATGAAGGCAAACGCGCCGTGCAGCGTGCCGTTTTCTTCCAGGACAAAAAGCTGTTTGTCACGGATTCTGTTGTGAATCAGTTCCTCCGGCGGAAAATGGTTTCCCCACTGATTCGGATTTCCGGTTTCCTGCATAAAAGAGCGGGCGTACGCATAGATTGACATGATCGAAGTAAAATCCTCCGGGACGGCAAGTCGTATCATGATAAAAATTCTCCTTTTAGTTCAAAATAAGCAGTTTTATTGTAGCACAGCGGACGATGAAGCACAAGAAAGAGAAAACAGGATTTGACTTTTTGAAAAATCCCATGTACAATGCAGTTAGTTACAACTAACTAAAGTAACTAAAACCACAACAAAACGATTTCTGCCGGTCCTGGATGGGCCGGTTCCGTATCAAATTGTCAGAAAGGAAAGAATATGAAACAAAATCGAAAACGAAAAGAGACGGCGGGCATGAATTTTCTCCGCTATCTCGGCCCGGGACTTTTTGTCACGGTCGGTTTTATCGACCCGGGAAACTGGGCATCCAACATTGCCGCCGGATCGGGTTACGGCTACGAGCTTCTGTGGATGGTCACCCTGTCCACAATCATGCTGATTTTTCTGCAGCACAATGCGGCGCATCTCGGCATTGTCACGGGAAAGTGCCTCTCGGAGGCGGCGAGCTTCTATCTGCCTGCGTGGCTGAAAAACACGATTCTTGCGACGGCGATGATGGCAGCGGTGGCGACCGCAATGGCGGAGATCCTCGGCGGTGCGATTGCACTCCAGATGCTGTTCGGCATTCCGATCAAGCTCGGCAGCATGATGATTCTCGTGCTGGTTCTGATCTGTGAGTTTACAAGTGCTTACAAACGGATTGAAAAACTGATCATTGTGTTTGTCTCGCTGATCGGCTTTTCGTTCCTCTTTGAGGTCTGGATCGCCGATATCGACTGGGCGCAGGCGGCTGTCGGCTGGGGAAAACCGGCGGTTTCCGGAGCACTCAATGCCGGTCATCTTAAGCGTCCTCGGTGCGGTCGTCATGCCGCACAACCTGTTTCTCCACTCGGAAATTATTCAGAGCCGCCAGTGGAATCTTGAGGATGATGAGGTGATTGCACGCCAGTTAAAGTATGAGTTCAAAGACACCCTGTTTTCCATGATCATCGGATGGGCCATCAACAGTGCAATGATCCTGATGGCGGCCGCAACGTTTTTCCAGCCGCAGAATGCAAAGCAGGTGGATGATCTCGCAACGGCGGGAAAGATGCTGACACCGCTCCTTGGAAATGCCGCATCGGTGATTTTTGCAGCAGCGCTTCTGCTCGCCGGAATTTCATCGAGCATCACCGCGGGAATGGCGGGCGGAACGATTTTTTCGGGGATTTTTAACAAGCCGTATGAGATCAAGAGTAAGGAGACACGCTGGGGAATCCTTCTTACCATGATCCCGGCCGCAGCGGTCATTCTTCTGATTGATTCCCCGTTCCAGGGCCTTCTCTATTCACAGATGTTCCTTGGAATGCAGCTCCCGATTACGGTATTTACGCAGATTTATCTGACGTCCTCGAAAAAAGTCATGGGAAAATACGCGAACAGTCTGCGGCTGAAAATTGCCCTGTTTGCGATTGCGGTGATTGTGACACTGCTGAATATCGCGCTGTTGTTTGTGCAGTAAAAAGAATGAGAAATAAAAAAAGGAAGTCCGCTGCGCTGATCCCTGAAAAAGAGACCGGCGCAGCGGACTTCTTCTATTATAATATGCTCTCCATGCAGGCATCGACAAAGTCCTGCAGAAGCGGAGAGAGTTTCCGCCCCTTTTTCCAGATCACGGCGATCTGCGTTTCCAGGTCGCTTTCTGCGAGCGGCTGGATGCGGAGTCCCTGGCAGAGAGAGCTCATGGACTGCGGGAAAATGGCAGTGGCAAGGCCTTCCTTTGCCCAGAGCATCGCGCCGCGGGGATCGTCGCAGACGCAGAAAAGATCGGGCTCCATGCCGCGCGAGTGGAACGCATCCATGATGAGCGCCTCATACCGGCGGTAGATGATGAGCGGAATATTCAAAAGATCCGAGAGCTTTAGCGATCCGTTCTTCTCGGGAAGCATATCTTTTGAAGAAACGGCAATCATAGGTTCAGAGCTTAAAATTTTATAGTCGACATCGTCGAGCCGCAGCGGCGTGCGGGCGATGGAAATGTCGATGATGCCGTCCATCAGATAGCGGTACAGCGTGTAGGTGATGCCGTCGTGCACCTCGAAGTTGACATCGGGATTGCGGCGGGAAAAAAGCGAGACGCACGGCATGATCGTCGCAACGGTGGTCGGTGTGATGCCGAGGCGCAGAACCCGCTTTTTGCCGACCTTTGCGACCTCAAGCTCCGTCGATTTCACGTACTCGAGCAGGTTGGCGGAGCGGTCGTATAGCAGTTTTCCGGCTTCGGTCAGGCGGACGCCCTGGCGGGTGCGTTCAAATAAAGTGACGTTCAGTTCGGCTTCCAGCTGCTTTAACTGATAACTGAGCGGCGGCTGGGACATATTGAGGCGGCGGGCGGCCTCGTGAATGCTTTCGGTTTCGGCGATGACGCGGAAATATTCCAGCTGGCGCAGTTCCATAAGAGACTTCCTTTCGTGAAATTATCTATGATATTAAAAGTGTATCACTAAGCTATAAAAACAATACTATTCGTATTAATCATATGAGATTATACTGTCAATGTCAAGAAACAAAGAAATGGAGAGTGAAAAAGAAGATGAAAAGTCTTGGAGTCTACTTGAAGCACTACAAAAAAGAGAGCATCATCGCTCCTTTGTTCAAGCTTCTGGAAGTTGTATTCGACCTTCTGGTGCCGATGGTTGTTGCCCAGATCATCGATGTGGGTATCGCAGGCAATAACCGTCCGTACATCGTCAGCCGTTTTGGAATCCTCGTTCTGATGGCGTCAGTCGGACTTTGCTGCAGCTTCACCGCGCAGTATTTCGCGGCAAAAGCGAGCGTCGGCTGTGCAACCGAGCTTCGCCAGGCGGTCTTTGACCACATCCAGGCTCTGTCCTTTACGGAGCTGGATACCATTGGAACCGATACGCTGATCACCCGCCTGATCAACGATATCAACCAGGTGCAGAACGGAATCAACATGGGTCTGCGTCTGCTGCTGCGGAGTCCGTTTATCGTATTCGGTTCCGTTGTGATGGCATTTACCGTCAACGTAAAATGTGCCATCGTATTCCTGGTTACTATTCCGATCCTGTTCGTTGCCGTATTCGGCATTATGCTGGTAAGCATCCCGCTGTTCAAGAAGGTACAGGCGGCACTCGACCGCGTCACCGGAATGACAAGAGAAAATCTGAACGGTGTCCGTGTCATCCGTGCGTTCTGCCGTGAGGAGCAGTCTGTTGCCGATTTCGAAAAGAGCAACGATGAGCTGACTCGTCTGAACGAGTTTGTCGGAAAAATTTCCGCACTGTTAAATCCGCTGACCTATGTCCTCATCAACATCGCAGCCGTTGTCCTGATCTGGCAGGCAGGCCTTCAGGTCAACATCGGCAGTATGCAGCAGGGACAGGTTGTCGCACTTTACAACTACATGCTGCAGATCATCGTGGAGCTGATCAAACTGGCATCGCTCATCATCACCTTAAACAAATCCGTTGCCTGTGCAGAGCGTGTCTCCGGCGTACTGGCGGTTCCGACAACCATGAACTACCCGGCAAAAGGCGGTGCTGCAAAGAAAGTAACTGGCGATGCAGCTGTTACATTTAAAAATGTCAGCTTCACCTATGCAGGAGCCGGCGCAGAGAGTTTATCGGATATCAGCTTTACCGCAAAACGCGGCCAGACCATCGGAATCATCGGCGGTACCGGAAGCGGAAAATCGACGCTGGTCAGCCTGATTTCCCGTTTCTACGATGCGACCAGCGGTGACGTCATGGTAGACGGCGAGAATGTAAAGAATTACACGAAAGAAGAGCTCTGCAATAAAGTCGGTGTTGTTCAGCAGAGAGCAGTGCTCTTTAAAGGCAGCATCCGCGACAATATGAAGTGGGGCAAAGAGGACGCCACCGATGCAGAAATCTGGGAGGCGCTCACCACAGCCCAGGCGAAAGAAGTCGTAGAAGGCAAACAGGATCAGCTCGATTTTATGCTGGAGCAGAACGGAAAGAACCTCTCCGGCGGACAGAAACAGCGTCTTTCTATTGCGCGTGCGCTGGTAAAAAAACCGGAAATCCTGATTCTGGACGACAGCTCGAGTGCGCTTGACTTTGCAACGGATGCAAAACTCCGCAAAGCCGTCCACAATCTCGAAGAAAACACGACAACCTTCCTCGTATCCCAGCGAATCGCCGGCATCCGTCAGGCAGACCAGATCCTCGTTCTTGGAAATGGTACGCTCGAAGGAAACGGCACACACGACGAGCTGATGAAAACCTGCGAGGTTTACCGCGAGATTTACTTCTCCCAGTTCCCGGAAGAGCGTGCAGCTTATAACAACGAAAGCGGGGTGATCGCATGAAAAAGACAGAAAACAAGTCCGGAAAAAGCGGCATGCAGGTCATGAAAAAGCTGATGGCGTTTATCGGAAATTATAAAATTTTCTTAGGCCTTAGTATTGTCCTGGCTGCGGTTACCGTTATTTTACAGCTTTATATTCCGATCCTGTTCGGCGATGCGATCGATGAGGTCGTTGCAGCCCACCAGGTCAATTTCCCGGAGATGTGGTTCTATCTGAAACGAATCGTATTCTTTACCCTCGTTTCCGCACTTTCCGCATGGATCATGAACCTGATCAACAACCGTATGACGTACCGCATCGTGCGCGACCTTCGTTCCCAGGCGATCCGTCATATCCAGGTGCTGCCGCTGTCCTATCTGGATCAGCACAGCTCCGGAGACATCGTAAGCCGTGTTATCGCAGATACCGATATCTTATCGGACGGTCTTCTGCTTGGCTTTACGCAGCTGTTCTCCGGCATCGTAACCATTATTGTGACACTGTTTTTCATGTTCTCGAAGAACGTATGGATCACCCTTCTTGTGATCTGCCTGACACCTCTCAGCTTCTTCGTGGCAAAATTTATTTCCGGCCGCTCGTTCAAAATGTTCCAGAAACAGAGTGAGACGAGAGGAAAACAGACCGCACTCATCGATGAGATGATCGGAAACCAGAAAGTAGTCAAAGCGTTCGGTTATGAGGAAAAAGCTTCCGAGCGTTTTGCAGAGATCAACAAAGATCTGCAGAAATACAGCCAGCAGGCCGTGTTCTACAGTTCCTTAACGAACCCGTCCACCCGTTTTGTCAACAACGTGATCTATGCCGGTGTTGCCCTTGTGGGAGCTTTCATGATCCCGGGCGGCGCGCTGACCGTCGGCGGACTTTCCGTTCTGCTGTCGTACGCAAACCAGTATATGAAACCGTTCAATGATATCAGTTCCGTTATCACCGAGATGCAGAACGCGCTTGCATGCGCAGGCCGTATCTTTGCTCTTCTGGAAGAGAAAGAGGAGAGTGCAGACCCGGCCGGAACGATCGATACCGTGACAGGAAATGTGACGATCGATGATGTAGCATTTAGTTATGACAAAGAGAAAAAACTGATCGAGAACTTTAATCTTGACGTACAGCCGGGCATGCGTGTTGCCATTGTCGGCCCGACCGGATGCGGAAAGACGACGTTTATCAACCTGCTGATGCGCTTCTATGATGTCGATGCCGGAAAGGTCTGCATCGACGGAAAGCCGATCGACGAACTGTCCCGCCATGCGCTCCGCAGCTGCTTTGGTATGGTGCTGCAGGATACCTGGATCAAACAGGGAACCGTGCGCGACAACATCAGCTTCGGAAAGCCGGATGCGACGGAAGAGGAGATCATCAATGCGGCCAAAGAGGCACACAGCTGGGAGTTTATTAAGCGTCTGCCGAAGGGACTTGACACGGTTCTCAGCGAAGACAGCATCAGCCAGGGGCAGAAACAGCTTCTCTGTATCACCCGTGTCATGCTCTGCCTGCCGCCGATGCTGATCCTCGACGAGGCGACCTCCAGCATCGATACCCGTACCGAACTGCAGGTTCAGGAGGCGTTTGACAAGCTGATGCAGGGCAGAACGAGTTTTGTCGTTGCCCACCGTCTGTCCACGATCCGCAACGCTTCGCTGATCCTCGTCATGAAAGACGGAAAGATTATCGAGCAGGGACGCCATGAGGAGCTTCTTGAGAAGAAAGGCTTCTACTACAATCTGTACAACAGCCAGTTCCAGGCGTCATAAAAGATATTTGGAAAAGAGAACAGCAGATCTGCGCCGCGCATGCGATTTTGAGGCGTGCGCGCGCAGATC
>OGRH01000371.1_pt1 | contig 37675 bp, 30 predicted proteins | sample 1553461 | NCBI WGS metagenome assembly OGRH01 (sample SAMEA2580092, study PRJEB22360) | human gut metagenome | biome: human gut; feature: human-associated habitat; material: faeces | place: Denmark | collected 2008/2010
CGAGTTCCAGGCTGCGGGGCTGGCGTTGCCCCCGCCTAGGGCTGCGCCTTCCGCTCCCAAAGTTGCACAGGCTGCTGCCGGCGGTCCCGGTTTGCAGGTGAAATCTCCGCTGCCCGGTACGATCCTCTCGGTCAATGTGAAGGAGGGCGACCGCGTCGCTCCCCGTCAAACTCTTTTCGTGCTCGAGGCGATGAAGATGGAGAACAACATCGATGCCGAACGCGGCGGTGTTGTCAAATCCATCCACGTCCAGAAGGGCGCTACCGTGATGGAAGGTGATCTGTTAATCGTTATCGAATAAGTGATATGATGTTAACAGCTGGATCCATTTCATTGTCCGACAGTCTGGTCGATTTTTTCAATCAGACCGGATTCGCAGGGGCGACCTGGGGGAATATAGCGATGATTCTCGTCGCTTTCCTGCTCCTGTACCTCGCCATCAAACACAAGTTCGAACCGCTGCTGCTCTTCACGATCGCTTTCGGTATGCTGCTGACCAACCTGCCGGGAGCGAATATGTTCCATTCCGAACTGTTCGCCGGCGGACATATCCACTGGGGAAGCTTCATTCAGGATGCCGGATTGCTCGATTATCTTTATCTGGGTGTGAAGCTCGGTATCTACCCGTGTCTGATCTTCATCGGTGTCGGTGCCATGACCGATTTCGGCCCGCTGATCGCCAACCCGAAGAGTTTCATGCTCGGTGCTGCTGCGCAGTTGGGTATTTTCGTGACCTTCCTGGGGGCTTACGCGTTGGGCTTCACTCCTGCTCAGGCCGGTAGTATCGGTATCATCGGCGGTGCCGACGGTCCGACTGCGATCTTCCTGACCGCCCGCCTCGCGCCCGAATTGCTGGGTCCGATCGCCGTGGCCGCTTACTCTTATATGGCCCTCGTGCCGGTGATTCAGCCGCCCATCATGCGTCTGCTGACCACCAAGAAAGAGCGTGAAATCAAGATGTCGCAGCTGCGCCCGGTTTCCAAAACCGAGAAGATCCTCTTCCCGATCATCATTGCCGTAATCATCTCGCTGCTCCTGCCGAGCGCCGCTCCGCTGATCGGCTGTCTTATGCTGGGTAACCTGATGAAAGAGTGCGGTGTGGTTGATCGTTTGAGCAAGACCGTGCAGAACGAGCTGATGAATATCGTGGTGATTTTCCTCGGTATTACCGTCGGTGCTACGGCTACCGCCGAAGCGTTCATCAATGTCCAGACCTTGAGTATTCTGGTGCTGGGTGTGCTTGCGTTCGCTCTCGGTACGGCCGGAGGTTTGCTGCTTGCCAAGTTTATGAACCTCTTCCTCCCGGAGGGCAAGAAGATGAACCCGCTGATCGGCTCCGCCGGTGTTTCTGCGGTTCCTATGGCAGCCCGCGTATCGCAAACCGTCGGCCAGGAGGCCAATCCGAGCAACTTCCTGCTCATGCACGCCATGGGTCCGAACGTAGCCGGTGTCGTCGGCTCTGCGGTTGCCGCAGGTATTCTGCTGTCGTTCCTGGGATAGTCCGGGGTTTCTATAGATTGAAGAGGGCCGTTTTGCAGACGGTCCTCTTCTTTTTCCTGGGAAAGAAGGTTGCTGACGCCTATATCGGCTGCGGTGTGCCTATTGGTAATTATATTTTTTAAGAAACCCTTATTCGACGATCGCAGCACGAATCCGACGGTCGCTTATTCGCTGTCGGTGGTCGCGTTTATAATTCGCCCCCTTCCTTGCTCCTTTTCTTCGGAAAGGACTTGGTCCGTTACGCATCCAAAAAGCTCCGCTAACAGCTATGATTCCATGCTTGAAATTTGATCGTGCGGCTTTTGGTATTGTAATGGATTCCGGGATCAGACCGGGGCGGTTCCGGTTGCGTTGTTCCGTCCGGCTCCTGTTTCTTGCGATGAAACGAATAAATAATTGATATTCGAGTGTTTTCTGTCGCCTAACTTTTTGAGTCGTCTTAAAATTCCGCCTCGGGAAAATGCAAATAAATTTGCTTTTGCATCCGGCTTTTCCTATCTTTGTAGAAGATAGGATTCGGTTCGGCAATTTTCGAGAACAAGTTCTCACAATTGCTCTTACCTCTCGCTATCTTTGACATAGTCTTAGATAGGATGCGCCTCGGAAAACCGTGAACAAGGTCCCGTTGTCTCTCGGCTTTCACTATTTTTGTTTATGTAGAAACCAACAGACAGATGCTATGAAAAAATTTCTGTTTTATGCCGTGAGCCTGTTGCTGGTGTTACCCGCGATGGCTCAAACTCCGGCCGATGCCCCGGGTACGACGACTTCGACACCTCCGGCCGAGGGACTGGTCATTGCGGATGGCCAGGTCGCACGTTTGAAAAAAGCCCCGTCGTTTAAGAACAAAGGGTTCGAAAAGTATTGGAAATGGGTGCTTTCGCGCGTACAGTATCCTGCCGATATGGAAGAGCAGAAGGTCGAAGGAGTGGTGCAAGTCCGGATTATCGTCGAAACCGACGGATCCGTGACTGTGGACGAAGTGCTTGCTTCGCCCCATGAGAAGCTGACCGAAGCGGTTACGCGGGTGGTCGAGAATTCTCCGAAGTGGACTCCGGGCATCATGACCGACAAGGAGTCCGGTCTGGATTATCCCGTGCGGGTTTCTTACGTTCTGCCCGTGGAGTTCAAGGTGCGTCCGCAAAAACTGGTCGATCCGACCATCGGACGTTATAACGGACAGAAGAATTTCAAACCTTACGGTAGTTGATACGCTTTCTGCGTCGGCCCGGTATCTTGTTGCAGGTGCGCTGCCGACTGGTCGATTTTCTGCGGTGACCGCCGGGGATGCGTAAAAAAACCGTGCTTGGCTTCTTTCCTCCGAAGCCGGGCGCGGTTTTTTGTTGTAAAATGTGTAAATGGCTTTTTTAGAATATATTGACGTTATTTTTTCGGGTGTTTTGCTTTTTGCGGATTTTCTTCGTATCTTTGCGCACCCGTATAGTGCGGGAGGTTGGATAAATAAGTATTAATTAAACGTAAACAAAGTGGATTCATTAAGCTACAAAACTATCTCGGCGAACGCCGCTACGGTTGACAAGCAATGGGTTGTCATCGATGCGACCGACGAGGTATTGGGACGTCTTGCATCGCAGGTTGCGAAGATCCTCCGCGGCAAGAACAAGCCTAGCTACACCCCCCACGTCGATTGCGGTGATTATGTTATCGTCATCAACGCGGACAAAGTGAAGCTCACAGGCAAGAAGATGACCGACAAGGTCTACACACGACACACCGGTTTCCCGGGAGGTCAGCGTTTCGCTACGCCGGCCGATTACCTGGCGAAGAAACCGACGTTTCTCATCGAGAAGGCTGTCAAAGGCATGCTCCCCAAAACGCGCCTTGGCGAAGCCATTATGAAGAATCTGAAGGTGTATGCCGGCGCCGAGCATCCGCACGCCGCTCAGAACCCGAAGGCAATTAAGTTAAACGAGATTAAGTAAGAATTATGGAAGTTGTAAATACCGTAGGTCGTCGTAAGGCTGCTGTGGCTCGCGTATTCGTGAAGCCGGGTAAAGGGGAGATTACGATCAACCGCAAATCGCTGGAAGTCTATTTTCCGCTCGACATCCTTCAGTTCCAGGTGAAGCAGCCGCTGCTGGCTACCAACACCGCAGAGAACTACGATATCACCATCAATCTGGACGGTGGCGGTATCAAGGGTCAGGCTGAGGCGGCTCGTCTGGGTATCGCACGCGCATTGTGCGAGATCGATGCCGAGTTCCGTCCGGTTCTGAAGAAGAACGGATTCCTGACGCGCGATCCCCGCGAAGTTGAACGTAAGAAACCCGGTCAGCCCGGAGCACGTCGTAAGTTCCAGTTCAGCAAGCGTTAATCGTACGACCGAATTTCGGCAAGCACGATTCAGGTTACAAACCGGCAAGACTACCTATATATTATTATATCGGCTATTACTTACAGGTTGCCTGATCGCGGAAAACTCTCCGGATTGACCGCAGTTCACTACCGGGAGAGTTGAAGAAAAGAGAATTAAAATTAAACCATTGAATTAAAATGTCACGTACAGATTTTAATACATTATTGGAAGCCGGCGCTCATTTCGGACACTTGAAGCGTAAGTGGAATCCCAAAATGGCTCCTTATATTTTCATGGAGAAGAACGGCATCCACATCATCGACCTGCACAAGACCGTGCTGAAGCTCGATGAGGCGGCAAACGCACTCAAGCAGATCGCCAAGAGCGGTCGTCGCGTGCTGTTCGTCGCCACCAAGAAACAAGCCAAGGAAATCGTTGCCGAAAAGATCGCAGCTATCGGTATGCCTTACGTTACGGAGCGTTGGGCTGGCGGTATGCTGACAAACTTCCCCACCATACGTAAAGCCGTCAAGAAGATGTCCACCATCGACAAAATGACCAACGACGGCACGTTCGATAATTTCTCCAAGCGTGAGAAGCTGCAGATCGCGCGTCAGCGTGCGAAACTCGAGAAGAACCTCGGTTCGATCGCCGACCTGACCCGTCTGCCGGCCGCTCTGTTCGTCGTGGACGTGCAGAAGGAGTCCAACGCCGTGAAGGAGGCCAAGCGATTGAATATTCCCGTATTTGCAATGGTAGATACTTGTTGTGATCCAACCGACATTGATTACGTTATCCCTGCAAATGACGATGCGACCAAGTCGATCGCTGTGATCCTCGACGCCGTGTGCGGTGCCATCAGCGAGGGCCTCGAGGAGCGTAAGCTCGAAAAAGAGAAGGAGGCCCAGGAGAATGAGGCTCATGAGGGCGATGCTCCTGCGAAGAAGGATGCGAAACCTCGTATCAAGAAAGCCGTGAAGGCTTCCGTGGATGCTGAGGAGGCTACCGTTGCCGAGGTTGTCGCTGCGACCGAGCAGAAAGCGGAATAATTCGCACGGAGATTATGGACGTTTCCGTCCCGTGCGAAGATTGCCCGAGCGATCCGAGATGGTCGGGATACGGAAACGCAGAACGAAGTTCAACGAAATTAAAACCAAGACTATGGAAATCAAAGCTGCAGATGTAATGAAGCTCCGCAAAATGACCGGTGCCGGTATGATGGACTGTAAAAAGGCCCTTGCCGAAGCCGAAGGTGATTTCGCGCGTGCCCAGGATATCATCCGTGAAAAGGGTAAGCTGGTCGTTGCCAAGCGTGCCGATCGTACGGCCACCGAAGGTGTCGTCGTAACGAAAATCGTGGGTCAGAAGGGTTATATCCTCTGCCTGGCTTGCGAAACCGACTTCGTGGCGCAGAATGCGGAGTACTCCGCTTCAGCTAACGCGATGCTGGACGTTGCCGTGAAAACCGATGCTGCGGACCGCGATGCGCTGCTGGCAGCCAAGAATGCCGAAGGCCGCACTGTCGAGGAGATGGTGACCGAGAAATCGGGTCAGACCGGCGAGAAGATCGAGCTGGCATACTATGCCCGTATCGAAGCTCCCTACTGTCATGCGTACGTACACTTCAACAAGAAGCTCGGTACGCTTATCGGTTTCAACAAGGTCGTTCCCGAGGAGGTAGCCCATACCGTTGCTATGCAGGCAACCGCTATGGCTCCCGTTTCGATCTCTGAGGCCGATTGCCCGGCCGATGTGATCGAGCACGAGCGCAAGATCGCTGTCGAGGCCATGAAGCAGGATCCGAAGAATGCCAACAAACCCGAGGCTATTCTGGAGAAGATCGCCGAGGGTAAGATGCGCAAGTTCTTCGAGGAGAATACGCTGCTCAACCAGCCGGTGGTAGGTGAGAAGGAGACGATCGCCGAGTTTATCCACAAGGCGGACAAGGATGCTACGGTTATCGCTTACAAGCGTTTCGCGCTCGAAGCGTAATCGGTGACCCTATAACGAAAAATAGCGAAGGAATTTCCTTCGCTATTTTTTGCTTTTATGGTGCCGGTGTTCTTGAATTTCCAAGAAGGGATTTCCCCGCCGCCGCCCCCCCCCTCTCTCTTTCGACGGGGCGAAACAGTCGGATTTTTATGAATAGAGGCTTGGCAACGATTGCGGCCGGTGCCGAAAAAAGAGTATGGAAATGCCTTTTCTGAAGATTAGAGAACAATTTACTGCAATAATATTGTGCGCGAAAAATTTTCTAATCGATTCAGGTCCGATTTATTGTAATAATGACTCAATTTCTTCAAAAATATTATATCTTCTTCAGTTAAATAATTTCCTTCCCACATATATACATCGGCAATTTTCCACACTTCAGATGGAGTCATGATTTTCCCATCTTTTAAGATAATACGAAAAACCAAAGTATATCTACCATCTGAATCTGGAAGAAGAATGACATAACGTCGGAAAAAATCTGTAAATGCGGAGTTATCGCCATAATACAAGATAGAACTTATAAAAAAGTCTTCAGCAAGCATAACAGAATCAATCTTAAACGACTCTTCTTTTGGTGGCTGGTAGTAATGAGATATCCCTGCCGACGTTTTAACAACAAGATCGCATGGAGCCCACCAACTACAAAAATATACATGGAAAAGTAATGTGTCATTTTGAGGGTTGAACTGAAACCCTTCCGATTCGACATCTTCAAGCATCTTTTTTAAGAGTCCTATTGTGGGGGAAGAAATTTCCAATTTCGCACCTTTTTTCCGCTTCCAATTTGGACGATAATTGTCAGGACGATATATAGTATCTTTGTTGATCTTTTTAAGTCCATAAGTATAAATATTGACGTGCTCCGACGCCTCCTGCCATAAATCAAATAGGCTTGTTTGAGCATACGTGGTCAAGCTAATTCCCAACAACAAACAAGAAAGAATTATTTTTCTCATAATCAGTTATTCAAATATTTATATTTACCATAAAAAATACTTTCGGATCGATGATTCAAAATAGCCGTACATTCAATTGGAACCCCATCGGTACTTACTGCATAATGAGTACGCAAAGGCAAGCCGTATTGTGCTCTAATCCTATTTTCGAGATTCGGGGCGGGCAGAACTTAAAGAAACAGAGAGCATAACTCTTGCTTGAATCCGATTCGGGAGTTATTTTCTGCAAATCCGCCGCAGAACCCAGAGCGGATAACGTCGTACGGGGCGCAGCCAGAGCCATACCCGAGCCAATACCCGGTGAATGGCACTACAATCCACAACTCCATAAACCTTGGCCGGGGGCATCGTTTCCGTGGTAAGGTTGCCATCGCCGAGCAGCGTGACCTCTTCCGGTGTCGCCTGAATGATGCGGTGTACGACGAAATTGCCTTGTACGGTTTCGGCCATCACCACCGCTCCGCGTCGCAGATCCTCGTGGCGCAGGGGCCGCAGCGTGATGACGCTGCCGCTGCGGAAGAAGGGCAGCATGCTCTGTCCCTGGACGCAGATTCGTACGTTTTGGCCTTCGAGCAGCAGGTCCCTCGTCTGGGCGAAGGCGATCCGGTTCGCTACGGTTTTTTCCATGATCAATTGTTTTCAGGCTCTCTGTTTTCCTTCGAGGACCGTGGCGTAGGAGAGTTCGGCCGCTGCCTTGTCCGGCAGGCAGGCCAAGTGCCACACAGGGGCTTGGGTGAGAATGTCCGACAGCGTACGGCAGATTCTATCCTGCAAATCGCTGTCGTAGGCGAATGCCGGGGGGCAGGACGGGAGCAGCGATCCGACGGCCCGCAAGATTGACAGTCGGGTGATTTCGTTGGCCGGGGCCTGGCTCAACCGGACGATTCCGGCAATCGGCCGCGAAATGTTGCGGTAACAGGGGGTCTTGCCGCTCCAGGGCGATCCGAAAGCGGTCGCCTGCCCCTGGTACATCCGGATAATCGGGCTGTCGTCGTTGAGCAGCCGTGCTCCGGGAATGTGCTCCTGCCACAGCCGGGTATGGGTGCTTTTTCCCGTGCCGGATTCTCCCAGAAACAGGACGGCCCGGCCTTCGCATTCGATGGTCGAGGAGTGTATCGCAATGGCTTCGGGGGAGATGGCGATGCCGAACATGATCCAAAGCCCGAAACGCATCAGGGATTGATGGGGTTCGCGTCCGTCAGCGAGCAGGTCGCTCTGTACATCCGGCGAATTGAACGCTTTGAAGAATAGCGTCGGACGATCCCCGTTGCGGGGAACCATGCGGAACAGGTAACCTCGCGGCGTACGCTCGAAGTGGCAGTCGGCTTCCGCATCGTCGAACGGAAATACGTCGAGTTCCCTGTTCGGCTCTCCTCCTGTTAATTCTTTATTTATCGTGCAGTCCGGAATCAGGCGCATGGTCAGGGATGCGGCCGGATCCGCTTCTGCGGCGAACGGTTCGAATGCCCGGGCCATGTGGCTGCCGGGTCTTACGAAGAGCCGATCGACCTGTTCCAGCCGGATGCGGAATCCGGCGATGATATATTCTCTATCCATTGTTATCGAGTGTGATGATGCGGTCGCAGTACTCCAGCGAGCTTTCTCGATGGGCGATGACCACGATGGTTAAATCTCTGTTGTGCTGTGACAGTTCGGCGATCGAACGGTTGATTCCTTCCTCCGTCCCGCTGTCGAGCGCCGAGGTCGCCTCGTCGAAGAATAAAATGTTGGCCTGTTTGTAGAGGGCTCTGGCAATGCCGATGCGCTGGCGTTGTCCGCCCGACAGTTTGTTGCCGGCCTCCCCGATCGGGGTGTCGATCCCTGCGGAGAGCGATTGCACGAAGTCTTCCAGCCGGGCGGCACGCAGGGACTCCTCGGCTCTCCGACGGTCGATTTTCTCCTCCTCTTCGCCCAGGGCGATGTTTTCCAGCAGGGTGCCGTCCAGCAGGAACACGTGCTGCGAAACGTAGCCGACGGCATTTTGCCAGCGGCGGCGGTTGGCGGCGGTCAGGGGCTCGCCGTCGATCGTGATTTCACCGCCGGTGGGGGTATAGAATCCCAACAGAAGGTTGAACAGGGTCGTTTTTCCGGCCCCCGATGCGCCTCGGATACCGACGTGTTCTCCCTTGCGGATCGTGAGTGTCAGCCCGTGCAGCACCTCTTTGTCGCCGCGCTCGTCGTCGAAGCGGAACGAGAGGTCGCGCACGGCGATTTCACGTTCGAAGGGCAGCGGAGGCTGTGCGGCTGACGGTTCCGGCTTTTCGTCGTTCAGGTCGATGTCCCGCAGGATATCGATGGTGTAGCGGTTGTATTTGAGTGCCGACCATCCGGACATCATGTTGCGTACCGAAGGCATCAGCCGCAACCCGGCGACGGCGAATACGCCGAAGAGGACCCGGGCTTCATCGCCCGGCGTACCGAGGCTGACCGCCACGAACAGCGCCATGCCGATCGCCAGTCCTACCTCCATGAAGATCGAAGGCAAGGCATTGACGGTCATATTTCTGGACTGAATCGTAACGATCTTGTCCATCGCCCGGTCGAAGCGGCGCAGCATCGAAGGAAAGGCATCGTTGATCTCCAGGTCGGCATATCCCCGGAAGGTTTCGACGACCGTGCGGGCCTTCTCGCGCTGGGCTTCGTTCTCCTGTACGCCGTAACGGTGGAGCCGTTTGCGCACGGCGCTGTAGTAGAACCAGACGGTCGGAATGAATACCAGCAGGACCAGTCCCGCGACTGTGGGGTTGTAGAACAGCAGCGCCGTGAACAGCAGTGCGAGCAGCATGCTCTCGCTCGTGATCGACGCGAGCGGTACGAGGATCCCCGTAACGAACGCCAGACAGACGAAATTGACGTTCCGCGAGAGCAGTGCCGAATTGGTGTTTTTGATGAATCCCAGCCCCCGGTCGTGATATTCGATATAGAGCCGCCGCGACATACACCGGTAGAGGTCGTAAATATACCGCCGTTCGTAGCGCAGCAGGAAGAGGTTCAGCAGGTTTTTGAATGCGATCAGTGCGACGATACATCCGCATACGGTCAGGGCGAACGCCCGGTCCGATTCGAATCTGCCCGCTTGGTACAGCCGTTCGAGCCAGGGGTTCGTGTGCATGCTCTCGCTGTCGAGGATCAGCAGCAGTACCGGAATCAGCAGAGCCAGTCCTGCGAAGTTGAGCAGGGCCCGCAGGAAGATCGTGCCGGAAACCAGGTAGCTCCGGCGGCGGAATCGGCGGGGGATGATGTCCAGCAGGATTGATCTCATGAAGCTGTTTTTCGGGACCGGTCTGCGATTGTCGTTCGCAAGAGCCGGCCTGCATTTTTTGTATAAGTCGGGGACGCTCGCTCTTTCCGTTGCGGGATGCGTCCCAAAAACGTATCAAATATACGATTATCTGTTCGAAAAATTCGCCGTTTGTCCCTGTTTTTTCGGTATTCGCTTCTGTTCTCCCCGTTTTTCAATCCTCCTTCTCCTCCACCCGTTCCGTGCGTCCCAGACGTACATACCAGAGATAGCCTTCCGTCCGGGTGTAACCCATCTGCCGCAGCAGGCGCAGGTACTCGCGGATCTGTTTGCGGTGGCGTGCGGTTTCCCGGTCGCCGAACTTGTAATCCACCACTACGGCCCGCTCGCCGTCGGTCATCACGCGGTCGGGGCGCCGCGTCGTTCCGCTGCCCGGCAGGATGATTTCGTTCTCGTTGCGCACCACCTGCCACCTGCCGCCGAACCACTCCGCCGTCACCGGATCCGCGAGGGCCTTTTCGACCAGCTCCCGCAGGCGGGGGGCCTCTTTTTCATCGAGTACGCCGTCCTGGGTCATCGCTTCGATGGCCATGTAGATCTCATCCGTTGTCGCGGCGTTTTCGAAGACCCGGTGCATCAGGATGCCGAAGTCGCGCGGGGTGAGTTCGGCCCGACCCTCTTCCTCGTAGTAGCGTTCTGTCGGCAGGGGGGGGCGCGCGCGCGGGCCCGCAGGTGGCAGCCGGGAGCCGCAGTTGCAACTGCGGCTCCGACGTGGGGTAGTCCCCGAGCAGGACGTGCGCGGCTTTCGCTTTCCGGTGCGTATCCGGCTCCGGTCCGGCGAATTCGCCGAATTCGTAGGTTTCGGCGGCTTCGTCCCGGGAGTAGCTGCCCTCCAGCCCGTCCAGCCGGACCGTGCCGTCCTCCGGGGCGATGTTTTGCAGTATCAACTGTCCGACGTTCGGTCCCTTGGCTCCCTTCTGCGGGATGAAGATGTGCAGCGACTCCACGGCCCGTGTCAGGGCTACGTACAGCAGGTTGATGTTGTCCACGTGCGCGTAGATCATCTCCCGGTAATAGTGGGCCGAGAAGAGCGATTCGCCCATGCTGGTTTTATACCGCACCGGGAACCGGCCGATTTCCTCCAGCTCCCCGTCCGTGCTTTCGGCCCAGACGATGTTCGCCGAGAGTCCGCTCGATTTGGGATTGAGCGTCCAGTTGCAGTAGGGGATCAGCACCACCTTTTTTTCCAACCCCTTGGCCTTGTGTATCGTGGTGATTTCGATGGTCGTTTCGCCCTGTTCGACGCTCAGCGAGCGGCCGCTTCCCTGTTCGTCCCACCATTTGAGGAAGAGGGGAATGTCGGCTACGCGGCCCGCGCAGAAGTTGATGATCTGTTCGTGCACGGCTTGCAGGTAGGCGATCTCCTCCCGTCGCTCCTGAAGGTCGTACCGCATGACGATCCGTTCGAACGCCTCTTCGGGCGGGAACAGCCGCAGCGATTTGAGAAAGACGACTTCCTCTTCCGTGAGTTCCGCATCGAAGGAGGGTTTGGCTGAAAAATGGTTGTAAATGGCCCGGCTCAGCGAATCCGCAGGATTCATGGCCAGCTTCAGGCAGGCGATGACGAACGAACTGATCGGTGCCGTGCCGACGATGAGTGCCTCCTGCGTCATCACGTCGAACCGGTAGCGGGGATCCGTGTTCCGGCGCTTGAAGTCGAGCAGTGCCGAGGCGACTTTGGCGCCGTCCGTGCCGCTGCGCACCAGAATCATCATATCTTTCGGTCGGAACCCCTTGTCCACGAGAGCTTTGATGCGTTCGATGAGGGGCGGCTCGCCGGTGTAATGGGTGATATTGACGTAGCCGGGATGCAGTCCTTTCTTGCGGGCGCTCTGCGCGTGTTCGCGATAGGCCTCCTGCAGGGTGTCGCGCAGCTCTTCTCGGGCCTTTTCCCCCAGGGCGTGCGGCGGAGCCTGGGCGAGCAGTTGGTTCAGTGCCGTGTTGTCGCTTTCGACCACCTTGCCGATCATCCGGTTGTTGAACTCCACCACCAGCGGCAAGCTCCGGAAATTCTCCTTCAGGTGTATCGTTTCGGTGCTCGCTTCTCCCAGCTCCCGTGCCGCCCGGCGGTGCAGGATCTCCCAGTCGCCGCCCCGCCAGCGGTAGATCGACTGTTTGATGTCGCCCACGATCAGCACCGAGGTCTGTTCCGACTGTGCCATGGCGTTGCCCAGCAGGGGCAGGAAGTTTTCCCACTCCCGGGTCGAGGTGTCCTGAAATTCGTCGATCATGAACCGGTCGTAGCGGTTGCCGACTTTTTCGTAGATGAACGGGGCGTCGTTGTGGCGGATGAACTCCGAGAGGATGTTTTTGGTCTCGGAGAGCATCATCACGTTCTCGTCGCTGCACATCTGCCGTACTTTGCCGTAAAGGTCCTGCAGCAGGGCGAAGCTGCGGTAGTTCTCGCGCAGCAGGTCGGTGGTGTTCCAGAAGCGGATGCTGCGGTCGTAACGGGCGCACAGTTCGGCCAGCAGCGGCTGAAGCTCCGCGACCAGCGGCAGGGCCGGCGAGTCCTTGGCGCACCAGCCTTCCGTCGTCGCGCTCATCTTGCGCACGGTAGCTGTGGGTGCTTTGATCTCTCCGGCGGCTGCGGCCGCGAAGTAGCCCGCGAAGCTGCGGCTCTTGCCGGTGAAGTCGGCCGTCGTGACGCCAGCGGTATTCATGAGGTTCATGGCCCGAACGCCCAATTCCTGAAACTCCTTTTTCCCGGCCTTGGCCCTCCCCGTCGCCTTGCCGACGATCCGGTCCAGTTCGGCCTTGGAACGCTCCGCCGAGAGGGTTTCGCGGTTGCTCTCCTTGAATATTTCGTTGCCCAGGGCGAGGATGCCTTCGCGTACATCCCAGCGTTTGCCGTCTTCGATGCGCTCCTGCACGAAGGCCGTGAGCCACCGTTGCAGTTCTTCGTCGATGCGGATCTGTTCGACCAGCGCATCCGCGCTCTTGGAGAGTACCGAGGCGGTTTCGATTTCTACGTTGTAGTTCAGATCGAGTCCCAACTCCTGGATGAAAGCCCGCAGAATGCGCTGGAAAAAGGTATCGATGGTGAGGATCGTGAACCGCGAATAGTCGTGCAAGATGCGGGTCCGGGCTTCCCGAGCTCGGGTGCGGACGGTCCGTTCGTCGAGCGACAGCTCCGTGCACAGGCTGGCCAGGTAGCCGCTTTTGCCGCCCGAGGCCAGCGTATGTATCTCCGACAGGATGCGGGATTTCATCTCCTCGGTGGCCTTGTTGGTGAACGTGACGGCCAGGATGTGACGGTACAGCGTGGGTTGCTCGACCACGTCCCGCACGTATTTGTATGCCAGCTGGTAGGTCTTGCCCGACCCGGCGCTGGCGTTCAGTATTCTCGCTCTCACTTGGTTATCGCTTCAAAATGTCGGATGGAAGCGGCCGGTGGAATCCCGCTTTGCGGCAGGTTTGCTGCTGCCCGGGCATTTTTTCCGGCCGCATCGATGCCGGTGGCGGATGAAGGCTGCCGGAGCCGGATGCCTGCCGGCTAAACCGACGTTCTTTTGGTAAAGGTAGCGATAAAATGGGAAACGGACGGAGAAATTCAAAAAAATATCGTATCTTGGCGTTACGAAAAAGCAAAAAACAGAAAAAACTATGAAAAGATGGATACTGAGCCTGGCGCTCCTGACGCTGGGATTTACGGCTTCGGCCCAGAATGATCTGATCGATCGGGGGGAGTTGGCTCCCGAAATCGCAGCGGCGAGCGGCGAGAAAATGGAGTGGCTTCCTTCCTTCAATGGTGTGATCGTCGAGGGGTTGTTCCGGATCCGGTTCGAGCGGGTGCCTATGGATCAGGCTCCCAAGATCGTTTTCAACACCAAAGGCGTTTACGACAGCCGCTTCACGGCGGAGGTGAACAAGAATAAGATGCTCGTGATTTCCGAGCGCATCGGCGCCCGCGAACGTTCCGAAACCGAGGTGACGGTTTATTACAACAACCTGGAGGAGATCCGTATTTCGGGGGCGAATGCCACGTTCGGGGAACCGATCGACTTTCCGCAGGCCCGGTGCTGGTTTTCCAACGGGGCGGTCGTCAGCGCGGCGCTTGATGTGAAGGATCTTCAGATGGATGTGACGGGCAAGAGCGTCGTGGTCCTGACGGGCAAGGTCCGTTACTGGGATCTGAATGTTTCCACGGCCCAGGTGGACGCTGCCGCTGTCGAAGTGATGTCCGTGCGTGTCAATTCCACCTCCAAGGCCGACGTGACCATCACCGCTCCGGAGCGCCTCGAGGCGTCGGTCGGTACGAAGGGCCGGATCACCTGCATCGGAGAGCCCGAGTTGCTGCACACTTCAAACTCCCTGATCGGGGGCGAGATCACCTTCAAATAGCGCACTTGCCATGCCGGGATTCCTGCAGGAGGTCGCTGCCGATTTATACGACAGATACGGGGACGATATTTCGTCCCTTTCTGTTCTGTTCCCTTCCCGACGTGCGCGGCTTTTCTTTATCGACGCCTTGTCCGGCATCGCCGAACGTCCTTTGTGGCAGCCCCGCTGGACGACTATCGACGAGTTGATGAGCGAGATTTCGGGTCTCCGCATCGGCGACCGGGTGCGTCTGGTGACCGAACTGTATAAAGTCTATTCGGAATTTCATCCCGAATCCTTCGACAAGTTCTATTTCTGGGGGGAGATGCTCCTCACGGACTTCGATACGATCGACAAGTATCTGATCGACGCCGATATGCTTTTCCGCAACCTGGCCGACATCAAGGAGTTGGAGGCCGACGTATCGTATTTGAGCCCCGTCCAGTTGAAAATCATCGCTTTCTGGGCCAATTTCACGGACGAAACCTCCCTTTCCGAGGAGAAACGCCGCTTCCTGGCCGTTTGGCAGACGCTGGGCCCGGTATATCGGACTTTCCGCGAGCGGCTCCGGTCGCTGGGGATGGCCTATACGGGGATGGTGCACCGGGCGGCCGCCGAGCGGATCAAGGCCGGCGGTTTCGCATTCCCGGAGTCCCGGCGGTTCGTCGTGGCGGGCTTCAACGCGCTCTCGGAGTGCGAGAAACGGCTTTTCAAGTTTCTCTCCACGGCTGCCGAAACCGATTTCTACTGGGATTACGATACTTATTATACGGACAATGCCGACCAGGAGGCCGGTATGTTCCTGCGTGAGAACCGGATCCTGTTTCCCGCCCGGCGCGAACTTCCGCACGATCATTTCCGGTCGCCGAAGCGAATCGAAGCGATTTCTACGGTATCGAACGCCGTGCAATGCAAGTACGTGACTTCGATCCTGCGGGATCTGGCTGCCGAACAGGGGCCGCTGGGGAAGGAGACTGCCGTCGTGCTCACGGACGAAAACCTGTTGCTGCCCTTGCTGCACGCTCTGCCTGCGGAGATCGGAAAGGTGAATGTGACGATGGGCTATCCGCTGAAACAGAGCCTTTCCTATTCGTTTGTTGAACGATTGATCGAACTGCAAAACCATGCCCGGCAGAAGGAGGGCAAACCGCTTTTTTACCACGCCGACGTGCTGGGACTTCTGTCGCACCCTTATATCCTCGAAAGCGACCCCTCCCGGATCGTCCGTATGCAGGAGGAGATCGTCCGAAACCGGCGTATCACGGTCGCGGCGGAGTGGCTGGCCTGCACGCCGTTGCTTGCTACGCTGTTCCGGAGCGTCGAGGGGTGGCGCGGATTTTCGGACTACCTGCTGGCGGTGATCGCGCAGATCGCCCGGATGCCTTACGAAGATACGGAGGCACGCCGCCGCGTAGAGTTCCTGAACGTCATTTCCGAAGAGGTGATAAAACTTCGCAATTCACTGGATAATTGTGAAATAGAATTGTCTATATCGATCTATGCTTCACTTCTTCGCCGACACCTGCAAACCCTGCGTATTCCCTACGAGGGAGAGCCTTTGGAGGGAATTCAGGTCATGGGTATCCTCGAAACCCGCAACCTCGATTTCCGCAACGTCATTTTGCTCTCGATGAACGACGACAACTTTCCCGGCAGCGTCGTGACCGGTACTTCGTTCATTCCCTACAACCTGCGGGCGGCCTATGCCTTGCCTACGCCGGAGCATCACGAGGGGGTTTACGCCTACTATTTTTATCGTTTGCTGCAACGGGCCGAGAACGTGCGGATGCTCTATTGCGCTCATGCCGATGACAAGACCACCGGCGAACAGAGCCGTTACATCTATCAACTGGAGTACGAAACTCCCTTCGAGATCCTCCGCCGGGAGGTCGGTATCGATGTCAATCGGATGGAAACCCTGCCGATCGAGGTCCCCAAGCAAGGGGAAACCGCCGAAAAGTTGGCCCGCTTCCTCGCGCCGGACGATCCCGTGCGGCTGTCGCCTACGGCTTTTTTTCGGTATGTGGCTTGTCCCCTGCGCTTCTATTTTCACTCCGTGGCCCGGTTGGAGCCAGACGACGAGATTTCGGAGGAGGTCGATGCACCGATGTTCGGTACGATTCTCCATGCGGCTTTGCAGCGGCTCTATGCTCCCTTTGTCGGGAAGACCGGCTACGGAGAGGCGTTGCGTGCGCTGACCCGTTCGTCCGAAGTGGAGAAGGCGGTAGTTGCGGCCATCAATGAAAACTATTTGCAGGATGTTGAAGCGACGGTTGAGGATTATAGCGGTAATCTGTTGTTGGTCAAAGATATTGTAATCCGCTATATTCGGGGCGGCGTATTGCCTTACGACGCCGCGCATGACGATTTTACGGTCGAAGGACTCGAGGAGCGGATCGGGCAGGAGTTTGCGTTCGAAAGCGCCGGAAAATCCCTGCGTGTGGTCTTCGGGGGCCTGGCCGACCGGATCGACCGCCTGCCGGACGGTACGCTGCGGGTCGTGGACTATAAGACCGGCGAACCGCACCTCGATTTCCAGGGGGTCGAAGCGCTCTTTCGTGGAGAGGCCAAACAGCGTCAATCCAATATTTTACAGACGTTGCTCTATTCGATGATGCTTTTCCATTCGCGGGGGGTGGATGCCGAGCCGACGCTCTATTACGTGCGGGCCATGCACCGGGACGACTATTCGTCCCGGCTCGTCGATCGGGAGTTGGGGCGCACGGGCGTACGCTATTCCGAATACCGCGAGCCTTTCGAACGGCTGTTGCGCGAAACCCTTGCCGAGATGTTCGATCCGGCGATTCCGTTCCGTCAGTGCGAGGATGCCGAGCACACCTGCCGCTATTGCGATTTCCGCGAGATCTGCAAACGCTGACGCGAGCGTGCCGCAGCGATTTTCTCCGTGTCGTCTTTTCGGAAGGGCAATTACATTTTCAATCTGCCCCTTGTCCGACGATCGCTTTTCGCGGCTGGTGGCCGCGTTCATAATTCTGCTCCAGAATCCCCTCTTCGGAGGGAGCTTGGGCTACTGCGCTCCCGAAGAGGTGTATATGAAAGTGTATAATCACGTTCGGAAAATCAGTCTGCAGCCTGTAAATACCGGCCATAGAGCGTCTCATATCTTGATCCGATTCATTGACGGACGGTGCGAGCGTATTTCCGACGATATGCGGGATCGGCTCGGAGAACCGCTTTTGCGGGAGGGTCGGTCAGTTCGCAGCGGATTTTTCGCGGGATGCCTGTAAATACTCCCGCAGGATTTTTTCGAGTTCCGCCGTGCCGATATCGACTGTTGAAGCCGTGATTGCGTAGGGGGATCCAAAGTATTTCATTTGCCAGCGCATAAGCCCTTTGGCAATCCGGTTTTTTTCCTCGTCGATCGCCCGGTCGGGATCGTGGAGTTCGATCCGGATGAATTTCTGCCCGTAGGTTCGGAATACGCTGAAATCCGCAATGCGCTGCCACTCGATCGTGATGTATATCCCTTTTGCCGGTACGTAAATCCGCAGACTGTCCGGAGTCAGCAACAGAGTCGGCCTGTTTCGGAAGAAATTTTTCAGCAGCACGATGAACAAGATGCAGATACATCCTCCGAAGAAGACCGCTCCCACGATACCGATGACCAGCCCGACCTTTCCATGCGGCTGTACGATGACGAGCAGGCAGGAGAGGGTCGTCATGATCGCTGCGGCGAGCGTTGTGCCCAGCAATTTGCGGTGGCTGGGATAGATAGCCGTTTCTTTTTTCATTCGCGATTCGAAAAATTAGTCGAAGGACTGCATGCCCGACTGGGCGATGCGGATGATCCGCTGGTACTCGACGGGTGAGAGTTCCATGAAGAAGTAGTGGATCGGATCGACGCGCATGCCGTTGTGCCGCACCTCGTAATGCAGGTGGGGTGCGATCGAAAGTCCCGTGTTGCCCGAAAGTCCGATGATGTCGCCGCGACGGACCTCCTGCCCGCGGCGGACATTGACCGCCAGCAGGTGACTGTACGAGGTTTCGTAACCGTTGCCGTGATCGATGACGATGGTGCGGCCCGCCGTAGAGCGCGTGGCGATCTCCTTCACGCGGCCGTCCGCCGTGGCGAAGACGCGCGAACCTTCGGGCACCGTGTAATCGACGCCCTGATGGGATTGCAGGGTGCGGTAGAAGGGGTGGATGCGCATGCCGTAGGAGGCGGTGAGCAGCGTGAGCTGCTGGTTGATAACGGGCTGTATGGCCGGAATCCGGTTGCGGCCGTCGCCGACCGTATCCAGCAGACGTTGCAGTTCGAGGTACGATTCGTTGAGCTTGGTCAGCGTCGCTTCGGATTGTCTGACCTTCTCTTTGAGTTCCAGGATGATCTGACGGTCGGATTTGTCCAGCAGGCTTTCGTACGTTGCGAGCCGCTTGGTTTCGTATTCGGTGTCGAAATCGTAAGGATCGGATTCGAAGAGGATGTTGAAGACGTTGCGGTCGCGCTCGGAAACATTTTCCATCACTGTGCGCAGCGAGTCGTAGCGGGCTTCGAGCCGGGTGTATTCGTCCCTCAACTGATCGGTGGAGTGCTTGAGCTCGTATTCGACGGGCGTGTCGAAGAAGAGCGAAAACCCGACGTAGTAGAGGATGGCTGCGCCGAACCACACCAGCACGTGAAACGTGATGCGGATCGCCTTCTGTTTGGGCGTGCGCGGTGTGGCGTATTTGATCGGTCTGCGGGTTCTTGCCATGTTATTCGTCGAAGGTGTCGAGGTTGAGCTCCTGCATCTGTTCCATCAGGCGCTCGTACTCCTCGTTGGTCATATTGCGGTTGAAATAGTTGATCGGATTGACGACCTGTCCCATGTGAATCACCTCGTAATGCAGGTGGGGGCCGGTCACGCCGCCCGTGTTGCCGACCTTGCCGATCAGTTGTCCGCGCACGACCTTCTCGCCGGGTTTGACGAAGATCTGGCTCAGGTGTGCGTAGCGGGTCTGGTAGCCGTACTGGTGGTTCAGGAGGATCTGCTTGCCGTATCCTCTGCGGGGCTGTCCCAGGTCGGTGGACTGTACCGTCGCGTCGCCCGTGGCATAGACGTTGTTGCCGATGTTGGCCGCCAGGTCGATGCCTTTGTGCAGGATGCGTCGGTGGTAGATCGGGTGGTTGCGGTAGCCGAACGGCTCGATACCCCTGCGCAGGGCCTGACGGTCGATGGGCCAGATGGCCGGGATTGCCGTGGACATGTTCTCCTTGTTCTTGGCCAGGATTTGCAACTCGTCGAACGAAACGGAGGTACGGTAGAGCTGGCGGCCGAAAGCGTCGAGCTGCTGCCACGTGCCGATCATCAGCGGGGCGTATTCGTCGCCCGCCAGAGCCGCGTATTTGGACGCCGGATAGGGGGTGTAGATCCCTCCGATATTCAGGGTGTCGGCCGAGAACAAAGCCCGGTAAACGAAGTTGTCGCGGTGGTGTATTTCGTCCAGTTTACGCTGCTCCGCGCGGATCTTGTCCTGAAGGAGCCGGTATTTGAAGACCAGCTCCGAATTTTCGCGCAGGATGCGGTACATTTTCGGCGTGTAGAAGACATTTGCGAAGACGACATTGACGATCGATACTGCGATGAAGATGATGAGGATTTTGCGAATGACACGGTAGGTGCGCAGGCGGAACGGGACCGTGACCACCTCATGAGTGGCCGAAACCACCTCACGGGTCAGGGCGTGGGGATCGAACGTCTGCTTTTTTCGTGCCATGATCTGAAAAACTCCTTGGAAGTGATGCAAAATTAAGGTAAAATATGTAATTTTGCAATCTTGTAACTTCTTTAAGTTTCGCGGATTCGAGCGGATGACAGCCTGAGCACAGGCAGCCGGAATCTGCGGAGTGTGTCTTATGAACAACGCAAAGAATTGAAAACACAGTATATGGAATCCAACAAAATTCGTCAGGCTTTCCTCGATTTCTTCGCAGGGAAGGACCATGTGATCGTACCGTCGGCACCGATGGTGGTGAAAAACGACCCGACGTTGATGTTCACCAACGCGGGTATGAACCAGTTCAAGGACATTTTCCTCGGGAATATTCCCCGTCCCTATCCCCGGGCCGCCGATACGCAGAAGTGCCTGCGCGTGTCGGGCAAGCACAACGACCTGGAGGAGGTCGGCCATGACACCTACCATCACACGATGTTCGAGATGCTGGGCAACTGGTCGTTCGGCGACTATTTCAAGAAGGAGGCGATCGGCTGGGCCTGGGAGCTGCTGACCGGGGTGTACGGACTGGACAAGAGCCGCATGTACGCTACCGTGTTCGAGGGAAGTCCCGAAGACGGGGTGCCGTTCGACCAGGAGGCCTACGACATCTGGCTGCAATACCTGCCTGCGGATCACATCATCCGCGGCAACAAGCACGACAACTTCTGGGAGATGGGCGACGTAGGCCCTTGCGGACCTTGCAGCGAGATCCACTACGACCTGCGCGACGAGTCGGAGATCGCCGCCGTGCCGGGCCGCGAGATGGTCAATCAGGGCAGCCCGCTGGTGATCGAGATCTGGAACCTGGTCTTCATGCAGTTCAACCGCAAGGCGAACGGTTCGCTCGAACCCCTGGCGGCCAACTGTATCGATACGGGCATGGGTTTCGAACGCCTCTGCATGATTCTGCAAGGGAAAAAGTCGAATTACGATACCGACGTGTTCCAACCTACGATCCAGCGCATCGCCGCCATGTCTGGCAAAACGTACGGTGCGGATGAGAAGTGCGACGTGGCTATGCGCGTGGTCGCCGACCACCTGCGTGCCATTTCGTTCTCGATCGCCGACGGACAGCTTCCTTCGAACGTGAAGGCGGGCTACGTGATCCGCCGCATTCTGCGCCGCGCCGTCCGCTACGGCTATACCTACCTGGGCTTCAACGAGCCCTTCATCTGCCGTCTGGTGGCCGGTCTGGTCGATCAGATGGGCGGGCAGTTCCCCGAGCTCAAGGCCCAGCAGACGCTGATCGAGAAGGTGATCGAGGAGGAGGAAAGCTCCTTCCTGCGTACGCTCGCTACGGGCATCAACCTGTTGGACGGCGTGATGGCCGAGGTTCGCAAGAGCGGCGGCGAACGCATTTCCGGCAAGGACGCTTTCCTGTTGTACGATACCTACGGATTCCCGATCGACCTGACGGAGCTGATCGCCCGCGAACAGGGGATCGAGGTGGATCTGGAGGCCTTCGAGAAGGAGCTGCAGGCGCAGAAGGAGCGTTCGCGCAACGCTGCTGCGGTCGATACCGACGACTGGAAGGAGCTGATCCATATCAAGCAGAGCGAGTTCATCGGTTACGACACGCTGAGCGCCGAGGTGAAGATCGCCCGCTACCGCCGTGTGTCCTCCAAAGGACGCGTTTCCTACCAGTTGGTGTTCGACCGCACTCCGTTCTACGGCAATTCCGGCGGTCAGATCGGCGATATCGGCTATATCGAAACCGCCAACGAACGGATCCCGGTCGTGGCTACCGAGAAGGAGAACGGCCTGATTATCCATATCGTTACCCAACTGCCCGAAAATCCCGAGGCGACCTTCATGGCCGTCGTGGATCCGGAGAAACGTCAGGCGGCTGCCAACAACCATACGGCGACCCATCTGATGCATGAAGCGCTGCGCAAGGTGCTCGGTACGCACGTCGAGCAGAAAGGTTCGCTCGTGACGCCCGAATACCTGCGCTTCGACTTTTCGCACTTCCAGAAGGTGACGCACGAGGAGCTGCGCCGGGTCGAGCAACTGGTCAATCGTGCCATTCGCGCGAACTATCCCCTCGAGGAGAAACGCGATGCCACCAAGGAAGAGGCTGCAGCGGCCGGGGCGATGATGCTCTTCGGCGAGAAATACGGCGACCGGGTGCGTATGGTGCGCTTCGGCACCTCGGTCGAGTTGTGCGGCGGTACTCACGTGAGCGCTACGGGTAATATCGGGTTCTTCAAGATCCTGAACGAAAGCGCCATTTCCGCCGGTGTACGACGTATCGAGGCCACGACGGGGGCGAAGGCCGAGGAGGTGATCTATGCGGCCGAAGATACGATGCGCAACGTGGCCGATTATCTCAATAACCCGCAGATTCTTCAGTCGATCAAGAAGATCATGGAAAGCAACGAGGCTTTGAAGCACGAGATGGAGGCCATCCGCCGCGAACAGGTGGCCGAGTGGGCCGCGAAGATCGTCGATTCTACGCCCGAGCGTGGCGGGATGCGGCTGATGGCTACGCAGACCGATCGCCGGCCGGATTTCATCAAGGACCTCGCTTTCGCCGTGCGTTCGCGTTCGAAGAATATCGTACTGGTGATCGGATCGATCAATGACGGCAAGCCGACGCTCACCGTCGCTTTGGGCGACGATATCGTGGCGCAGGGAGTCAATGCCGGTGTCGTGGTGCGCGAGGCGGCCAAAGCCATCAACGGCGGCGGCGGCGGACAGCCTTTCCTGGCGACGGCGGGCGGTAAGAACCCCGATGGCATCCAGGCGGCTATCGACAAGGCCGTAGAACTGATTGTGGAACAAGTAAAGTAATGTTTCGGATGAGTAATCGCAAAGTATTGCTGATGATCCTCGACGGTTGGGGCATCGGCGACGGACAGAAGGGGGATGTCATCGCACAGGTGCATCCTGCCTATATTTCGGAAATGACCCGTAAATACCCTCATGCGCAGTTGCGTACGGACGGCGAAAACGTCGGCCTGCCCGATGGGCAGATGGGCAATTCGGAGGTGGGGCACCTCAATATCGGTGCGGGGCGGGTGGTCTATCAGGATTTGGTGAAGATCAACCGGGCCTGCCGCGACGATTCGATTCTGAAGAATCCCGAAATCGTGAAGGCGTTCGAATACGCCAAATCGAACGGGGTGAGCGTGCACCTGATGGGATTGGTTTCGGACGGCGGGGTGCACTCGTCGCTGGATCACCTGCTCAAATTGACGGACATCGCCGATAAATACGGTATCGAACGTACCTACGTGCATTGCTTTATGGACGGCCGCGATACCGATCCGTACAGCGGCAAGGGATTCATCGAACGGCTGGAAAAGCACATGCGGGAACGATCGACGGGCGTCGTGGCCTCGATCGTAGGCCGTTATTACGCGATGGACCGCGACAAGCGTTGGGAGCGTGTGAAGGTGGCCTACGACCTGTTGGTCGAGGGCAAGGGCGAACATTCGTCCGATATGGCGCTGGCGATGCAGAAGTCGTACGACGAAGGGGTGACCGACGAGTTCGTGAAGCCCGTCGTGCGGATCGACGAGGACGGCAATCCGATCGGTATGATCCGGCCGAACGACGTGGTGATCTTCTTCAACTACCGGAACGACCGGGCCAAGGAGCTGACCATCGTACTCACACAGGAGGATATGCCGCAGCAGGGCATGCACACGCTGCCGCTCTACTATTGCTGCATGACCCCCTATGACGCCAAGTTCGAGGGGCTGCATATCCTGTTCGACAAGGAGAACGTGGCCGACACGATTGGCGAGTATGTCGCCCGGCAGGGGCTTTCGCAGCTCCGTATCGCCGAAACGGAGAAATACGCTCATGTGACCTTCTTCCTGAACGGAGGCCGCGAGGAGGAGTTCGAGGGCGAGGACCGCATTCTGGTCGCTTCTCCGAAGGTGGCGACTTACGACCTTCAGCCCGAGATGAGCGCTTACGAGGTGGCCGACAAGCTGGTCGGGGCACTCGACAGGCAGAAATACGATTTCATCTGCCTGAATTTCGCCAACGGCGATATGGTGGGGCATACGGGAGTTTATGAGGCGATCGAGAAAGCGGTGAAGGCTGTCGATGCGTGCGTGGCCAAAGTCGTCGAGGCGGCCCTTCGCAACGGGTACGAGGTCGTGCAGATCGCCGATCACGGCAACGCCGACAATGCGGTCAATGCCGACGGCACGCCCAATACGGCCCATTCGCTCAATCCGGTGCCGATCGTCGTGGTTTCCGACCGCGTGAAAACGGTCCGCGACGGTATCCTGGCCGACGTAGCGCCTACGGTCCTCGACCTGATGGGGCTCGAAAAGCCCGAAGCCATGACAGGACATTCGCTGGTGGAATTTAAGTAGGGGAACTCTTATAGGTATAGAGTGGATTTTATATCGATTTTGATTTGCGTTGAAAAACATCTGTTTTTCAACGCAAATCTTTTTTAGAGGATTCGGGAGGATTTATTCCCGAATATTTTGTATTCTTCGTAACTGTTTGTTGTGGGTATCTTCTTCGAATTTTAATTTAAGGTTTATGAAAAAATTTATCTGTTGCGTTGCGGCGCTTTCGGCATTGATCTTTTCGAGCGGTTGTGGCGACGACGAGAAGCAGGTCGAACCGGTCGATGAATATTGGATCGAATGGAAAAATGAGAGCGATTATCGAATCGATTTCTTTTATGTAGAAGGAGGGTATCGGTGGCATGACGGGATTAATCGTGGAAAGTATGTTTCCGTGCGGGTGTCCGGCTCACCGGAAGGTTTGTCGGACTATATTGAGGACCGAAAGATGGGGCTGTGGTATGAGCAGTTTGTCGTCGATGGCGAAACGTATGCATATATGGAAAACTACGACCCGTCGGGGTCGGGTAATTCCGCTGTGCCAAAGGGTTTGCAGGACGTGCAGCGCTATACTTTGGTAAATAAGGAGAAAAACGGTAGTCTGGCTTTGGTTTGGGTTTATACTTTCACCAATGCCGATTACGAGGCGGCGAAAGCCCGGGGTGCGGTGCATATTACGCTTGGGGAAATTTAATTTTTAGGAATATCAGGCATTTGATTCTTCCCGGAAGTCGGATTCGATTTCCGGGAATTTTCTTAAAAGATTCAAGAAACGAAGTTGTATTTTCGAATATTATCTATTACTTTTATAATGAAGTCAAATCAGCCTGAATTTAAATTATGAGAAAGATTCTTTATTTGTGGATGATTTGCGTCGTGCTGTGCTCTCTTGTAAGTTGCAATGACAGCGACGATAAAACCTATTCGTCCTATGTCAGCCGGTTCGTGTGGGAGAATAGGTGCAATCATAGGATCGAATATTTCTATGTAGAGGGGTGCATCACGAGATCCCAGGGAATAAAGTATGGAGAGCGGGCTGTAAAAGAATTGGAAGGACCTTCGCCCGTGGATTTGCAGACTTTTCTCGACGGAAGAGAAACTCATGTTATCTACGATTCTTTTACAGAAGGAGTTATAATTTACTGTTATATGGAAAATTATTATCCGTCGGGACTCGGAGAAGTTGCGGTTCCGAAAAGTTTGCAGGATCCCGATCGTTATGTTTACAAGGCTTATGAAGAGGGGGATAAATACGTCGTGGAATGGACTTATACATTTACCGATGCGGATTACGAGGCTGCCAGGGCTCGCGGACCGGTGCGCATCGGAATTGTTTGATTCATAACAGAAAAATCGAAGAAAACCCCGGACTGAACTTAAGTTCAGTCCGGGGTTTTCTCATTCGGTCGCTTCGGCGGCGTCTTACTATCGCTGTTCGGCTAAAAAGGTTTCGATATTCCGTTCGATGCAGCCGACCAATGTTTCGAGTGCTTCGACCGGGGCCCAGGCCGTGTGGGGCGAGAGCAGCAACCGGTCGGGGTCTGTTACACGCAGCAGGGGGTTGTCCGGCGACATCGGCTCGCGCGAGAAGACATCGATTCCGGGCACCATGCCGCCCAGCCGCTTGTTGTCGAGCGCATCGGCGAGGGCCTGCTCATCGACGATGCCACCTCGGGCTACGTTGATCAATAGGGCCGAAGGTTTCATCAGGGCCAATTCCCGGGCTCCGACGAGGCCGCGCGTGCGGTCGTTCAAGGGAGCGTGGATCGACACGATGTCCGACCAGCGGAGCAGTTCGTCGAGCGGCTTTTCGGGATAGGGTTCCTCGCGCACGACGCCCGAGGTCGAGGTATAGGCGATGCGGCATCCCAGCGCCTCGGCGACGCGGGCGACGCTGCGGCCGATGTTGCCCAGCCCGACGATGCCCCATTTCGAGCCGTAAAGCTGGTGTGTGGTGCGCCCGAAGTGGTATTGCAGGGGCGATCCTGCATATGCGGTCTTGACGTAGCGGTCGTAATAGACCGTCTGTCGCAGCAGGCCGATGGCCGCGCCGATGGTGGTCTCCGTCACGGCGTGGGTCGAGTAGCCCACGGCGTTTTTCACCGCAATGCCCAGTTCGGCCGCGGCCTCGAGGTCGATGTGGTTCATGCCGGTCGCCGCCACGCAGATCAGCCGCAGGCGGGGGAGCTGCCGGAGGGTTTCGCGGCGGAAAACCACCTTGTTGGTGATCACCACGTCGGCTTCGCGGCAGCGGTCGGCGACCTCTTCGCGGGCCGTGGTCCGATAACCCGTGTAGTTGCCCAGCGCGCGGATGGACCCGAGGTCGGCGTCGCCGAGTGAGTATTCGTCCAGAAATACGATGTTCGGTTGCATATCCTTTGTGTTTTTGTAAATTGCGTTCGGCGGCGCGGACTCGGTTCCCGGATGCGGATTCGGTCCGCCGCCCTTTGAAGAGGGCTTTCAGCCCTCCAATTCGCCGATTAAATCCCTGATCACCACGGAAGCGCATCCGATTCCGAACAGCGCGGGGATGTAGGAGATCGTCCCGACGTTCGACTTCTTGTTCGTCTCCTCGCACAGCATCATCGAGCCTTCGCGCACGGGCTCGTCCGAGAATACGACGTAGAATCCCGTCCGGATGCCCATTTTGTGCAGGCGCTTGCGCAGCATGTGCGCGAGCGGACAGTGGTGCGACCGGGCGATGTCCTCGATCCGTACTCGCGTCGGGTCGGTTTTCGCTCCGGCCCCCATCGAGCTGACGACCGGAATGTCCCGCTCGAGACAAGACCGGATCAGGCCCGCCTTGGGCGAGAGGGTGTCGATCGCGTCGACGACGTAGTCGAACCCTTCGTCGAGCAGCGTCTCGGTCTCCTCGTCGCGGATGTATCTTCGTACGACCGTCAGTCGCAATCCCGGGTTGATGTCCAGCAGCCGTCGGGCCATGACCTCGGCTTTCGGCTCGCCGACCGTGCTGTGCAAGGCCGGCAGCTGGCGGTTGATGTTCGATTCGGACACCGCATCGGCATCCGCTATCGTCATGGTTCCGACGCCGGCCCGCGCGATCGCTTCGGCCGCATAGGCCCCGACGCCGCCGAGTCCGACGACCAGTACGCGGGCGTTTCGCAATCGTTCGATGCGGTCGCTTCCCAGCAACAGTTCCGTGCGTTGCATCCATTCTTTCATAGGCCGAACAGGTTCAGGTAGTTCGTATGAACGGCGTCGCGGAGCGATTCGGCCGGTTCGTTCCGGATGTCGGCGGCCCGGCGGTAGACCGACTTGATCTCCTCCCCGGACATATCGGTTTCCAGAAACAGCCTGTCGGAAGGTATGCTTCGCAGCGTCCGGCGGGTTTGGAACTGTTGTCCCCCCGTCTGGCCAACCAACAGAACCCAGCCTCTGTCGAGCAGTTGCGACGCGAGCTGTTCGGAGCCGGTAAAGCCGTGTACGATGACCGGCAGCGGGAACCCGCTCAGCATGGCCTTCAGATCGTCGTAAGCCCTCACGCAATGTACGATCAGCGGCAGGCCCAGCCCGGCCGCCCCACGCCCCCGGCCGCTCGAAACCGATACGCGGGGGGGGGAGCCATGTCCGTTGCGCTTCCCTGTCGATGTCCGTCGCATAGTCCAGCCCGACTTCGCCGACGGCTGCCGGTTGCAGCGCCCGGATTTCGTCGAGCCATTCGCATTGCGCACGCTCCGCGTCCCAAGGGTGGATTCCGGCCGAGATTTTGCCGTCGGTGCTGTCGGGAAAGTCGGTCCCGACGCGTAGGCTGCGGATACCAGGCTGGCCGTCGAGCGGCCGATGCGTGTGAATATCTACCCAATAGGAGTTCACGTGCGTAAAAATGATTAGCTTTGTAAAGGCAAAGATAGCAAACGCTGTGCAATGGGCAAACGATCGTTTCTCGCGGCTTGGAGCGCTTTCGTGCTCGTCCTTTTCGGCTATTCTTCCTGCGGGGAGGCGCAAGTGCCGGTCTCGCGGGCGGAAGCGCTTGCAGGGAACGGTCGGCGGAGCCTGACGCTGATCTTTACGGGCGACCTGATGCAGCATATGCCGCAGGTGCTCGCCGCCCGGCAGCGGAACGGCTCGTTCGACTATACCTCCTGTTTTTCCCGGCTGAACAACTATTTTTCGAGCGCCGACTTCGTCATTGCCAATTTGGAGACGACGCTCGGAGAGGAGCCTTATTCCGGTTATCCCCGCTTCCGCTCGCCCGATGCGCTGGCCGGCGCGATGCGCCGTGCCGGGGTAGATGTCGCCGTGCTGGCCAACAATCACATCTGCGACCGGGGGGCCGAGGGAATACGCTCGACACTGGCTGCGCTCGACGAGGCCGGATTGCTTCATACGGGCGCTTTTGCCGATAGCGTTCCGCCACGCGAGAGGCATCCTCTGATGCTCGAAAAGGGAGCGTTCCGGGTCGCGCTGCTCAATTATACCTACGGGACGAACGGCTTGCCCGTTCCGTCCGGGTGTCGCGTAAACGGCATCGACACGACGACTATTCGCCGCGAGATCGCCTCGGCCCGGCAGGATGGAGCCACTCATGTCGCGCTGTTCGTTCATTGGGGAAACGAGTACGAGCGACTGCCCGGCCCCCGTCAGCGCGAGCTGGCGGCGGCTTTCCACCGCTGGGGCGCCGATCTGGTGATCGGATCGCATCCGCATGTCGTGCAGCCGGCGGAAACGATCGAGGATTCGGCAGGAAACGTACGCGGGGCGACGGTCTACTCGATGGGCAATTTCGTGTCGAACCAGCGTTTCCCGGATACGGACGGCGGCCTGTCGGTCCGCGTGACGTTGACGCTCGACGAACAGGGCCGGACATCCTGCCTCCCGGAGTACTTGATCGTTTGGACTTGCATTTCGCGCGACCCGAACAGCGCCTCCGGCCGTCGCTACGATATCGTGCCGAGCTACTCACGCGGAACGATCGTGCCCGAGCACCGCGACGCCTTCGACCGGTTCGTCGAGCGTACGCGCCGGCACATGGAGCGTCACGGCCGGGGCTTTACGGAAATACGCTGCGACTACTGATGCGCCGCTTCTTACGAAACGACGGTCATGGAATGCGGGCTGCCGTTTTCGTTTCGGGGGGAGGGCGGAGCGTCTCCGCCTTTGGAGGAACCCGCTGATGACCGAATGTTGATAATTCGCGCCTTTCGTCGAACAATAAGCCTTCGGACAAGCGCTGAAAAAAGAAAATTTAGTGTTATATTTGTAACGGTAAATTAAAACCTAATCTTATATTGATGAAATTGTACCTGTTGTGGGCGGCGGTTTTCGTGGCGACGACGGCCGTGGCGAAGGAGCCGGGAAAGGAAAAGGAGAAAAAGGATAAGAAAGCGGAGACGTATGTGTTCCAAGACGTGAAGACCGTTCCGGTCACCTCGGTCAAGGATCAGTCGCGCTCGGGCACATGCTGGAGCTTCTCGGGCATGGGCGAGGTCGAGAGCGACCTGCTCGTCCGGGGCAAGGGAGAGCATGATCTGGCGGAGATGTGGATCGTCCGCAACGCCTATTTTGAAAAGGCCGTACGCTATGTCCGCATGCACGGCAGCGCCAATCTGGGCGGCGGGGGCACGCTGAACGACGTGGTGTATATCATCGACCGCTACGGCATCGTGCCCGAGGAGGTCTATCCCGGCCTGCGGTACGGAACCGACCGGCATGTGCACGGCGAGTTGGATGCGGTCATCAAGGCGTATGTCGACGCCGTGGTGGAAAATCCGAACAAGTCGCTCTCGACCGCTTGGCAGGACGGGCTGAACGGCATTTTGGACGCCTATCTGGGGCCTCGTCCCGAGAAGTTCGCCTACAGGGGCAAGGAGTATACGCCGAAGAGTTTCGCCGAGGAGCTGGGCATTCGTTCCGACGACTACGTGCTGCTGACCTCGTTCACGCATCATCCCTTTTACGAGCCGTTCGCGCTCGAAATTCCCGATAACTGGAATGCCGCGCTGTCCTATAACGTAACGATCGACGACTTGCGCCGGATCGTCGACGCGTCGCTCGAGAAAGGCTATGCGGTCAACTGGGCGTCGGACGTCAGCGAGAAAGGGTTTGCCTATAACAAGGGTTTCGCCATCGTGCCGGTGGCGAAAGTCGAGGAGATGAGCGATTCGGAGAAAGGGAAGTGGACGAAGCTGACCGAGGAGGAGCTCCGCAAGATGACGCTCGATCTGAGCGGCATGCTGCCCGAGAAGACGATCACGCAGCAGATGCGCCAGCAGGCGTTCGACAATTACGAGACGACCGACGATCACGGCATGCTGATCATGGGCGTGGCGGAGGACCAGAACGGCAATCAGTACTATAAGGTGAAAAACTCTTGGGGCGATACGGGAGCCTATCACGGCTATCTGTATGCGTCCGTGCCATTCGTGCTCTATAAGTCGACGGGCATCATGGTGCGTAAGGACGTGTTGCCCGAGGACCTCAAAGCCAAGCTCGGTATTCGCTGAGGCTGAAGGCCGGAACGGTTTTCCGTGCCGGCTTTTTCATGTCGGCGAAGACCGTCCGAACGAACAGGGATACACCACCATGTTTACTAACTAAAACTCATATCTATACAGTATGTCGCAAGTCATCAAATTGAAAAAGGGTCTCGACATAAGGCTCGAGGGCGAGCCGCGCAGGGAGCTGAAGCGTCTGCCCTTGGTGCATGCCTATGCCGTGCGGCCGGACGACTTTCTCGGCATTACGCCGAAACTGCTCGTGCGAGTGGATGACACGGTGAAGGCCGGGACTCCGCTGTTTTTCGACAAGTATCGTCCGCAAGTGCTGTTCACCTCTCCGGTCAGCGGCCGCGTGACGGCCGTCAACCGAGGAGAGAAGCGGCGGATACTCGACATCGTGATCGCTCCCGAGGCGGAGCAGTCTTACGAGGCGTTCGATGTGCCGTCGGTCGAGGCGGCCACGAGGGAGAACGTTACCTCGGCGCTGCTTTCTTCGGGCCTTTGGCCGATGATCGTTCAGCGTCCCTACGGAATCATAGCCGATCCGCAAAGTACGCCCAAGTCCGTATTCGTATCGGGTTTCGACAGCGCTCCGCTGGCGCCCGACATGAATTTCGCGCTCGAGCAGCAGTTGGACGATCTGAACCTCGGCTTTGCCATGCTTTCGAAACTGACGGCCGGTCCCGTGCATTTGGGACTCGACGCCGACGCGCCGAAAGGGGTATTGGAGCAGGTAAAGGGGGTTGAGAAGCACTATTTCAGCGGGCCTCATCCGGCAGGCAATGTCGGCGTGCAGATACACCATGTGGATCCCATCAGCAAGGGCGAGATCGTGTGGACCGTCGATATTCAGAATGTCGCGCTGATCGGCCGCTTCTTCCGCACGGGCCGGGTCGATCTGCGTAAGATCGTCGCGCTGACCGGGTCCGAGATACTCGAGCCCCGCTACTACGAGGTGATCTCGGGCGCGCCCGTTTCGAGCATCGTACGCAAGGCCGATGTGCGCAACGCGTCCGACGGGCACGGTTACCGGATCATCAGCGGCAACGTGCTGACGGGCCGTCGGGTCGAGCCGGACGGCTATCTGGGGTTCTACGGCAATCAGGTGACGGTGATTCCCGAGGGCGATCATTTCGAGTTTCTGGGCTGGGGCATGCCCCGGCTCGATAAGTTCTCCGTCTCGCGCAGCTATTTTTCGTGGCTTACGCCTCGCAAGCGGTACGTGCTCGACACGAATATGAACGGAGGCGTCAGGGCCTATGTCGTGACGGGGCTCTACGACAAATATCTTCCGATGGACATTTATCCGCTCTATCTGCTCAAGGCCATACTGGCCGGCGACATCGACAAGATGGAGAATCTGGGTATTTACGAAGTGATCGAGGAGGACTTCGCGCTGTGCGAGTTCGTCGATCCGTCGAAAACCGCCATGCAGCGGATTATCCGTCAGGGTATCGACCTGATGATCAAGGAGCTTAACTAACCCGCATCGAAAATGAAAGGAATAAGAAAACTGATGGATAGAATCAAACCGAACTTCGAGAAGGGGGGCCGGTTTGAGAAACTGCACTCGACGTTCGATGCGTTCGAGACATTTCTGTTCGTGCCCGACCGTGTGACGCGCAACGGCAGCCATATCCGCGACAGCATCGACCTGAAGCGAGTGATGATCGTCGTCGTCATGGCGCTGATGCCGGCTTTGCTTTTCGGCATGTATAACACGGGCCTGCAGCATTTTCGCGCGACAGGCGTTGCGGACGCCTCGTTCTGGACCTGTTTCGGCTTCGGTTTCTGGAAGGTGCTGCCCATCATCGTCGTGTCGTACGTCGTGGGTCTCGGTATCGAGTTCATTTCGGCCCAGATTCGCGGTCACGAAGTCAATGAAGGCTTTCTGGTCAGCGGCCTACTGATTCCGCTGGTGATGCCGGTCGACGTGCCGCTGTGGATGGTGGCCGTCGCGACCGCTTTCGCCGTCATCATCGGCAAGGAGGTGTTCGGCGGAACGGGTATGAATGTCTTCAATCCCGCCCTGCTGGCGCGGGCGTTCATCTTCTTCGCCTATACGCCCTACATTTCCGGAGAGAAAATCTGGATCGCCGGCCTGACCAAGGGCGAGGGGATCGTCGACGGCTTTTCGGGGGCCACGCCGCTGACGGACGCCGCTTCGGCCGTACTGACCGGCTCGTCGCAGATACAATGGACGCAAGGCGGCCCGTGGGACTGGTTCTTGGGAACGATTCCGGGATGTATAGGCGAGACTTCGACGCTCGCGATCCTGATCGGAGCCGTCATCCTGCTTTGGACCGGCGTGGCCAGCTGGCGGATCATGCTGAGCGTGTTCGCCGGCGGATACCTGACCGGCCTGCTGTTCAATCTGATCGGCCTGAATGCGTACATGAATATTCCGGCCTACTATCACCTGATTTTGGGCGGCTTCGCTTTCGGCGCCGTGTTCATGGCGACCGATCCGGTGACCGGGAGCCAGACCAACACCGGCAAATGGATTTACGGATTTCTGATCGGCGCGTTGGCCGTGCTGATCCGCGTCGTCAATCCGGGCTATCCGGAGGGTATGATGCTTTCGATCCTGTTCATGAACGCCGTCGCTCCGCTGATCGACTACTATGTCGTACAGGCCAATGTCCGTCGCCGGAACCGTCGTTTGAAACCCGCTAAATAACGTGCAACGCTATGAATAAGAACAGCAATACCTATATAATCGCCTACGCGGCGGTCATGGTCGTGATCGTCGCGGCGGTGCTCTCGTTCGCGGCTTTGTCGCTCAAGGGCGTACAGGCCGAGAACGCGAGGGTCGAGAAAATGGGGGATATTCTCCGCTCGATCGGCGAGGGCGGCGACGCCGATCTGGTAAAAGACAAGGCGGCCTACATCAACGAGCAGTATAAGAAATACATCGTCGACAGCTATGCCGTCAATGTCGAGGGCGACCGGGTCGAGGGAGCGAACGCGTTCGCCTTGCTGACGAACCTGAAGGCCGAATACGACAAGCCTGCCGCCGAGCGCAGCCTACCCGTTTTCGTCAGCCGGAACGACGAAGGTGTCACGAGCTACGTGATTCCCGTTTGGGGAGCCGGTCTGTGGGGGCCTGTCTGGGGCTATGTCGCGCTGGCCGACAACTGGGATACCGTCAACGGAGTCGTCTTCGATCATAAGAGCGAGACTCCGGGGCTGGGCGCTGAGATTTCGACGGCCGCCTTTCAGGCCCAGTTCAAGGGCAAGCATATTCTCGAGAACGGCCGGGTCGTGGCCATACGGCTCGTTAAGGGCGGAGCGCCCGACGACGATCCGTATGCGGTCGATGCCGTCTCGGGCGGTACGCTGACGAGCGTAGGCGTGGAAAAAATGCTGAAAAATTGCTTGAGCGATTATGATGCTTATATCGAAAAGCAGCTCGGCGAGACGGCCGGGAACGAAGTGTCAACCAAAAATTCGGAAAGCCATGAGTAACCAAGAACGTGAGCCGCTTTTTTCGGCCAAAAACCTGAAGCTGCTGACCTCGCCTTTCGGACAGAATAATCCTATTACGGTGCAGATACTGGGCATTTGCTCGGCGCTCGCCGTAACGGCCAAGCTGAAGCCGGCTTTTGTCATGGCTTTGTCGGTGACGGTCGTAACCGCTTTTTCGAACCTGATCATATCGTTGATCCGCAAGGGTATTCCGTCGCGGATCCGCATCATCGTCCAGCTGGTCGTCGTCGCCTCGCTGGTAATTCTCGTGGACCAAGTGCTCAAGGCTTACGTCTACGACGTGAGCAAGCAGCTTTCGGTCTTCGTCGGGCTGATTATCACCAATTGCATCATCATGGGGCGTATCGAAGCGTTCGCGCTGGGTAACAAGCCGTGGCCTTCGTTTTTGGACGGTCTCGGGAACGGTATGGGATACGGACTGATTCTGATCATTCTCGGATTCGTCCGAGAGTTGCTCGGCTCGGGTACGCTGTGGGGCTATCCTGTGTTCGAGAAGATCGGGCTGTATCAGACCGGATACGTCAACAACGGCCTGATGATCCTGCCGCCGATGGCGCTGATTTGCGTCGGACTGATCATCTGGGTGCAGCGTAGCCGCAACCGTAATCTGATTGAGAAATAGTAAATCCGGCAGAACATGGAAAACATTATCAGCATATTCGTTCGGTCTATCTTCATAGACAACATGGTCTTCGCGTTCTTCTTCGGTATGTGTTCCTACATCGCCGTCAGCAAGAGCGTCAAGACGGCTATGGGACTCGGCATCGCCGTGACTTTCGTCATGGTGATGACCGTTCCGATCAACTATCTGCTCAACGAATACGTCCTTTCTCCGGGCGCGCTCGGCTGGATCGATCCGGCATACGGGCCGGGGGGCGCCAGCGAGATCGACCTGAGCTTTCTAAGCTTTATCATATTCATCGCCGTGATCGCCTCGTTCGTGCAGCTCGTCGAGATGGTCGTCGAGAAATTCGCTCCGGCGCTGTATAACCAGCTGGGTATCTTCCTGCCGCTGATCGCCGTGAACTGCGCGATTTTAGGCGGCTCGCTGTTCATGCAGGAGCGCGATTATGCTTCGATGGGAGAGGTTGTCTCTTTCGCGGCAGGATCGGGCATCGGCTGGTGGCTCGCTATCGTGCTGATCGCCGCCATTCGGGAAAAGATCGCCTACTCGAACGTACCGGCTCCGCTTCGCGGCGCGGGTATTACCTTCATTCTGACCGGTCTGATGGGGATTGCGTTCATGACGTTCATGGGGATTCAGTTGTAACTTAAAATCACAAGGTAGAGATGGGATTATCAATCATCATAGCAATCGCGGCATTTCTCGTAGTAACGCTCCTGCTGGTCGTTCTGCTGCTCTATGCCAAAGCGAAACTGACTCCTTCCGGAGAGGTCCGTATCGACATCAACGACGGAGAAAAACAACTGACCGTCGAGCCCGGCAGCACGTTGCTTACGACGCTCGGCAACAACGGGATTTTCCTCCCGTCGGCCTGCGGCGGCGGCGGATCGTGCGGCATGTGCCGCTGTCAGGTGCTTGAGGGCGGCGGCGACATTCTGCCCACCGAGGTCAACTTCTTCACGCGTCGGCAGCAGGCCGAGAAATGGCGTTTGGGCTGTCAGGTCAAGGTAAAGGAGGATATGAAGATCAAGGTTCCCGAAGCCGTTCTCGGCGTCAGGAAATGGGAGTGCGAGGTGGTTTCTAACCGCAATGTGGCGACCTTCATCAAGGAATTCGTCGTCAAGCTGCCCGAAGGCGAGCACCTGAAGTTCCGCTCGGGAGGCTACATTCAGATCGACATTCCGAAATACGACGAGATCCGCTTCCGCGACTTCGACGTCGAGCCGGAATACCGCGAGGACTGGGATCATATGAAAATGTGGGATCTGGTTACGAAGAATCCCGAGCCGACGTTCCGGGCCTACTCGATGGCCAATCATCCGGCCGAAGGCAACATCATCATGCTTAACATCCGTATAGCCACGCCGCCTTGGGACCGTACGGCAGGAGCCTTCATGAAAGTCAATCCGGGCATCTGCTCGTCCTATATCTTCTCGCGCAAGCCGGGCGACAAGGTGACTATCTCGGGTCCCTACGGCGAATTTTTCGTTAAGGATACTCCGAACGAAAAGATGTTCGTCGGCGGCGGTGCCGGCATGGCTCCGATGCGCTCGCATATCTTCCATTTGTTCAAAACCGAGAAAATTCGGACTCCGGTAACGTTCTGGTACGGGGCTCGCTCGAAGCGCGAGATTTTCTACGAGGAACAGTTCGAGGAGATCGAGAAGGAATTTCCGAACTTCAAGTTCCATATCGCGCTATCGGAACCCAAGGAGGAAGACAACTGGAAGGGCTACGTCGGTTTCATCCATCAGGTGATTTTCGACAACTACCTGAAGAATCACGAAGCGCCCGAGGATATCGAATACTATCTCTGCGGTCCGCCGATGATGACCGCCGCGATGACCAAGATGCTCGACAGTCTGGGCGTCCCGGAAGAGAACATCATGTACGACAATTTCGGTGCATAAGGGCCGATTCGTATCGTATTTGCAGAAAAGCCGGACGGCGGGGCAGGGTACGGCTCCGCCGTCCGGCTCTTCGAGATATTTTAAGGGGAAGGAACGGCCGGCCGGTGTTCTCTGCTTTTTCCCGTATCGGTCGTATGGGCGGATTACGGCGGTTCCGCTGCGGTTTTGCTCGGGCACGACGGAAAGGAGCCCGGTTTGCCTGCCGGTTATTTTGAGTGCGCTTATGAAAAAGATAGTCTTATTGTTTTGCTTGTCTGTCGCTTGCTGTTCGTGGAGCCTTTCGGGGGCTCGCCCGCCGTTGATCGGCGTGTCGGAGTCTTGCGACGAAGGCCGGGTTCGCGTTACGAGGACTTACGTCGATGCCGTGCAGGCGGCCGGAGGAATCCCCGTCGTCATTCCGCTGATGAGGGATACGGCCTGCCTGAGCCGTTTGTTCGAACGGCTCGACGGTTTGGTGCTGATCGGAGGAGGCGACGTCGATCCGGCCCGTTTCGATGCGGAGCCCTCCGCTGCGCTGGGGCATGTCGACACGGTTCGCGACGCATACGATTTCGCGTTGCTTGACCTTGCTCTGCGTCGGGATATTCCCGTGCTGGGCATTTGCCGCGGCGAGCAGCTGATCAATGTGGCTTTCGGCGGAACGCTGTACCAGGACCTGCCCAGCGAGTATGCCGACCGTTCGGTCAGCCACAGCCAGTCCCTGCCCTCGTGCGAGGCGACGCATGCGGTAGCCGTAGCCGGAGAGGCGCTCGCGCGGGACCAAGTGG
>OGRH01000380.1_pt1 | contig 37024 bp, 54 predicted proteins | sample 1553461 | NCBI WGS metagenome assembly OGRH01 (sample SAMEA2580092, study PRJEB22360) | human gut metagenome | biome: human gut; feature: human-associated habitat; material: faeces | place: Denmark | collected 2008/2010
CCCGGCGGACATGCGCCCCGGCCGCCGGTCCCCCGGCTAACTCTTCGCTTTCAGCTTTTCGGCGATCGCCCCGCAGCAGGCGTCGATGTTGCCCGCGCCGAAGCTCACCACCACGTCCGTGTCCATCGCCGCCAAAAAGATCGGCCGGGTCGGTGGCCGCAGTAGAGATATATACGCTCCCCACCGGATGCGCATAATCCAACAGCGTCGTTCCTCCTACCGCCAGTGTGCCGTCTATCTGTACATCCCTATCAAAATAAGCATCCAGCCCCACTTGAATTGCGTTTGCCTTGTCGCAGAGACGGCCCAGCCCCACAGACAGCAGATGCTTTGCCAGATGGTAAAGGGCATACGCTGCCGGCAGATCTCTCAGAGAGGAACCTACACCCTCCCATGCATCCGTCGCCACCACACGCACCTCGTAGCGTTTGCTCTTGTCTGCAGCAAACACGGCAGAAATATCAGCAGGATCATAGTTTCCCGCCGCCGGTCGGCCTGCCGTAGTCCAATCTTCAGCGCCGACTTCCCTATACTGCACCGCATATGCTGCGGTGTTTTTAGCAGAAAGTGGAGTAATGGCCCCGGAGAAAGTCACCTTGCCATAAGTGCCAGCCCGGTTTGCTGTTCCATCGGCATTGCAACGGGCGGCAGAAATAGCAGTAATTGCCGGTTTTCTATAAGCAAGGACACTGATGCTTTGCGTCTTTGTAGTCGTGCGCCCACGGCTATCCGTAACGGCGCAAGCAACAATCAGTTCGCCGGAATCGGGCAAATAGTCCGTTGTCCCACTGGCTGATGTAGCAGCGTAGATGCCGCCCACCTTGATACTGTATGACTTGATAGTGCTGCCTTGCGCCCCGGATGCGGTGATATCTACATTGACCTTGCTACGCAACTGAACATATCCGCCATAGGTGTCGTACACTCCTGTTGGATCGCTGATTGCAACAGACAGGGCCGGAACCACGGTTGACGGCACGGCAAGCTTAACAGCCGTTGACCACGCCCCAACATAGGTGCTGCCGTTGTACGTCTTGACTGTGAGCGTGAGCGCCACAGTCTCTGCGTTTGGTGCTTGCTGTGCCAGAGACACAGGCGGCGCATTCCAACTGTACGATGTGCCTACATTTTCAGCAATCAGTTGATCCTTGACGCTGCCGCAGGTGTAATAGAGTTTGTGCTTAAAGCTGCTGCTGGCCCGCTTGATGGTGATGGTCAAGGGCTTCCCCATCGTGGAGCCGCTTGTGGTGGCCGTGGACGCTCTTGGAATGGTAGTCAGCGTCACCGTTTCCGACAAGGACAAATGGCGTGGTGTGTAGGCGCTGTCAAAGCCACAGTCCCATTCTGCTGTCAGCGCAATACTTTTCGTGCCGTCTGCATTATGGCTGACTGTAATAGTCTTGCTGCCCAGTTTGTACCATCCGGTGGAACTGTAATTATACGGGTTCCAGCGTTTTTCGCCCTGAAGTATATAATACGCTTCGCCGCTGCTCTCGTTTTGGGAATATCCGGTTCCGTCATATACCCACAAATCAAGACTTAATGTACTTTTGTTGTCTGCGATAGACTGGCCTGTGATTGACCAATCCAGACGCAAGCGCCAGCCTTTGTTTGTGCTGCTGTAAATGGACGCCATGTTCTCAACTCCTGTCAACTGGCAATTACATCGCCGTTTTCGTCCTCCGTCCAAACCACGTTTCCGATGCAGAGGATAGATACCTTGATACGCATTGCTTCCACGCCCTCTGCGGTGATCTGCAACTCCGGTGTGTTGTTGCGGACAAACTGCAACACATCATTATCCAGCCGCAGCAGGATTTCATTGCCCGTTTCGCCAATGATTAGGCCGTCAGACGTAAACCGGAAAGCCTTTGTGATCTCGCTGTACTTGCTTTGCAGATCGCCGTCCACCTTGTCAATGCGCTCGGTTACCTTAGTGATGTCAATGCTCAGCTGGTCAGTCAGCACAGACAGCTTTGTGCTGACCTCCTCTTTGTAGCTGTCAAAATCCCCGGTTTCTACATAGTTTTCCAGAGCGGACAGGATGATGGAGTTGACATTCTGCTGCAGAGCGGTAATCTGCTGGTGTGTGGCCTGAATCACTTGGCTTGAAGATTCGTCCACCCGCTCAGAAATCTCCTGCCGTGTGCTTTCGATGCGTTTATCCGTTTCACGCTTGGCATCTATCTGCGCCCCCGTGTAGGTTTGCTGGGTAGCGCCCAGCGTGATTTGTGTGTTGCCGGGGTCAAGAATATCCGGGGCCAACTCCATCAGCGGATAGGACGCGCTGTAGCCGTGCGGAGTGCTAAAAAGGGCCGTCATCCGGCCCACCCGGAAATGCTGGATGCCATCTTGCCAGCCCAAATCCACCGCCGTGCAGGTGATGGTCTCCGGCATGGACAGGCCATTGTCAGCAAGTGCCGCTTTAGCCTTGGTCTGCAGGTTAGCGGCAATGGTCACATCATCCCATTTGACGTGCCGGATAATGCGCCCGTATGTGGCCACACCAGACTTGCTATAAATAGTAAGCCCGGATTTAACAAGGTCATCTGTCAAATCACCATCTGGCAGCGCTTCGATGGTCAAGCCGTCCTTGCCCTCTGGCAGAATAGCGGTGTAAATGTTTGTTCCGTCCGTCTCGCTGGAAAGGTCAAGGAGATTCTCAGCAAATTCCACAGACTGCGTATTTGTGAGCGGCAACGCAGCGTAATAATCCAGATAGTTCTCGTCATCCTCATATCGGATCAGAAGATACCCGCCCAAAGCCGATTTAATCAGCTTGTCGGATATCGTGGACATTGCCGTGGCGTACTCCTTGGAGCTGCGTGTGATGTAATTGTTCGGGTCTGTTACGGTACACACTCCGGGCCTGATCTGCTGCTCTGCGGACACTTGGCTGTTGTGCTGCCCTAAAATCCAGCGGAAGAAGAAGTCAACCACATTCCCGCTTGCGGCTGCGGCCTTATAAGCAGTGTCATTCTCGAAATCTTCCGGAAAGTTGAACGGTGGGATGATGCTGTCATTCAGCGCCGCCATAATGCCCTCTGTTGCGATTTTATGTGCTCCGTAGAAGTCTTTTATATCGCTGGTTATTCTCCCCCTATATATAGGAAAAGTGCCGTCCAGCAGCTCCACAAGGCCGCTCATGCGCCGAAGATTGCTTAAATACGGATGGTCTGCGTCCACTGTGAAGGACATTTCCCCGGCCTTGCTGACCGCCAGCTTCACAGAGGGGTCACGGACGATTAGTTTTTCATCCGCAAGGCGCGGGTCATACAGGATATAGTTTTGATATTTGAGTTGGTACATTACAGGCTCGCCTCTTGGTATGTCACTGTGATGCTGCCGGTGCCGCTGGACACCTTCGCCTTCAGGTTGTTGCTGCCAGCCGCAAGCCGAATGGCGGGGAAAATGTGATCTCCAGCGCTGGCATTGATGGTGTTGTTGTCCCAAAGTAATACGGTATCTTGCGCCACCGTGATTGTGGGAATAACCGGGCGGCTTTCATTCGGTAGCGTAAGCTGTTTATATGCCGTTCCCAAATCAGCCCGTGTCACAGTTGTTTTCTCTTTCTTGTATTTCCACGGATCGCAATCAACAGTAACGGGAATTGTCTGCTTTATTTTGACAAGCTCCACCTGCCCAACGGAGCACCGCCCACTGTAATAATGGGCGGTGTCCTCGGGGAAGGTCACTTTCACGCGCTTGCCGTGGACTTTGTTGCAGAAGTCAGAAAGCGTGGCAGGCCATTTCTTGCCGCTCACCGTGTCCACGCCGGTGAGTATCAGTGCAATGGTGCGGTTTTTGTAGGTCACTTCGCCGGTCAACACTTCGGAAGCGTCCAGCAGGCCATCCCGGCCCGGAACATCAATCATATTCGTGCGGACTTCCGGCAGAGAAATGGACTTGCTTGCAAGCAACAGGCCGTATTCTGCGTAAGTGTCTTTTCCGTCAAAAAATACTTTTCCTATCATACAGCCCTTGCCCTCCTCGCATTGATTTTGGCCAGTTCTTCATCCATGCCTGGGGCAAGCAAACCGACAACCTGACCACTGTCCATGATGACTTTCATATTTGCCAACATAGGTAAATACTGTTCCAGCAGCATTACAATTCTGCCGGAATCGCCGCCCCCTCCGTAAGAGCCACTTGTATAGTTTCTGATGATGTTTGCATCTGCTGTAATGGTGCCAGCGTCAAAGCTCATATTGCCCTCAATGTCCTTTTTTACGGACTTGAATTGATCGTCAAAGCCCTCGCCCAGGCCTTCGGCCATAAAGCCGCCGATGCCCGCAAAGACCTTGGACGGGGATGCAATACCAAGGATTTTTTTCACACCGCTAACCAGCCCATTTACCTTATCACTGAACCAGCTTTTTATATTGCCCCACATTCCGGCGATGCCGTTTTTTAAGCCCCGAACGATGTTTTTACCGATGCCGCCCCAGTCATAGTTTCTGATTGTGTCGGCAATGGCAGCGATAATGCGCGGGACGGCTGCAATCAATTCCGGGATTGCCCCGATAATGCCGGTAATCAGCGATACAATAATCTGCGGCCCTGCAAGGATGATCTTGTCAAGGTTGTTCACGATGCCGTTGACGAACGCAATAATCAGCGTAGGGACTGCCGCGACCAGCTCCGGAATGCACTTGATAATTCCGTCAATCAGCGCAAACAGAAGATCAATGCCCATCTGGATGATGTTGGGCAGCTCCACAATGATTGCGGCGAGCAAGTTGCCAATAATCAGAGGTACTGCCGCGATAAGCTGCGGAATCGCGTCAATCAGGCCCTGCGCAAGCGTCATGATCAGCAAGATTGCCGTTTCAATGAGTTGCGTCAAAAAGTCCGGGCTTGTCAGCATCTGCACAATCGTCATGGTCACTTGCACAATGCCGTCAATAAGCGTGGGCAGGTTTTCTATCAGGCCATTCGAAAAGAAGAAAAGAATGTCAATTGCTGCTTGCGTAATTGCAGGTAGGCTATCAATGATACCCTGTCCCAATGCGCCGACAAGCGCAGCCGCCGCCTGCAAAAGCGAAGGCAGGTTGTCTGTGATGGTTGTTATGACCATCGGAATAATAGTGGTAGATGCAGATGTAACAAGCTGTGAAATGCCGCCCAAGATGGCACTAACGCGCGGAATAATATTTCCAGCCGCCGTCTCCACGCTGCTGACAAAATTGCCAATCAGCGTATCAAGGTCTGCGTTGTCGTCTGCAATGCCGGTTATCAGGTTTGCCCATGCGGCTTTTGCCGACCCAGCGCTACCCTGAATAGTAGACGCAGCCTCTTTTGCCGTTGTCCCGGTGATGCCCATTTCCGTCTGCACCACATGGATGGCGTCTACGATGTCGGAGTAGGACGAAATATCAAACTTCTGCCCAGACAGCTTCTCCGCGTCCGCAAGCAGACGCTCCATTTCCTCTTTGGTGCCGCCATACCCGAGTTTTAGGTTGTCCAGCATGGTGTAGTTCTGCTTCGCAAAACCCTGATAGGCGTTCTGTATCATCTCCATGCCGGTGCCCATCTTATTGGCGTTGTCTGCCATGTCGGTGATGGCCTGATCCGCCTTCTGAGCTGCTTTCTCTGTATCTCCGCCAAGGCTCTGGAGCAGGGAAGCAGAGAAGCTTGTGACGGTGTCCATATATTCGTTGGCACTCATGCCAGCGGTCTTGTATGCGTTTGCGGCGTACTCCTGCACCTTGTCCGATGCAGTCTTAAAGAGGGTATCGACGCCACCCACTAATTGCTCATACTCGGCATATTGGTCAATGGACGCTTTGGTCAGCGCCGCCACGCCAGTAGCCGCAGCTGCCAGGGCCGCAGCGCCCACCTTTGCGGCGGTTGCAAGGCCGCCTTTTAGTTTCCCGGCAAGAGATTCTGCCTTGCTGCTCGTTTCCGAAAAGCCTTTATCTACATCACTGTTATCCACGCCGATTTTTACAAAAAGATCGAGCAGGTTCATTCTTTCACCACCAATCCGCACCGTGCGACCACATCCGCCGTGATTTCCTCGCAAGACCGCTCGTCCCGCTTCTCCGGCCTGATGACATCCGCATACCGCGCTCTCATGTAGCTGCCTCCGGCATACCGCACCGTGTTCTCCGTTGTAATTTTCAGTGCGTCCGTCACATAGATACGATACGCCTCATCCCGCGCCCGCTCATTCAGCCGCGCTATGCAGTAGCGCAGAAACGGCTTTACTCGTCGGCTTCCCCGGTATTCTCCTGCGCAGAGCCAGAGGAGTTCTCGCTCTGCGCCGAGAGAAAAAATGCGGTAAATGCATCATCGGACAGCAACTCCACCGTGTCCCGCGTCAGTTTCACGAGGTTCAGCGCACCCTTGTAAGCGTCCGCACTCACACCCTCGATCGAAGCAAGAATGGCAATAATATCGCCCTTGTGGTCCTTGAGAAGCGAAGGGAGCGCTTTCCGCACCCGCTGCGTCACAAACTGCTTCGCCGTCATGCCCTCCGGCAGCTTTTCACGCCGGAACATGGCAGAAGCTTTCTCGTCCTCCGCAATGTTGGCGATGGGGTCGATGATGTCCGCAATCACATCAAATACACGGTCGCCCTGAATGTCGGAAAGTTTCATACTGTTTCCTCCGTACCCGCCTTGATGTAAATCTCATACGGAACCTTGTCCTGCTCCGCGAGGGAATAGTGCGCCGTAAACTCAAAGGCAAACTGGCCCTTGGCCTTATCTGCCGTCTTGAGCTGGAAACCGCCCGTGGAAAGCGCGTTGAGCATATGGATAGCGATAAAGCCGCCGTTTTTCGCGCCGTTCTTGTCGGAGTAGTCGCCTACCAGCCAAATGTCGGTAAAATCGCTGTCCTTGAGGTCCGCGCGGGGAACGACCTTCGTCGTGTCGCTGGCATCAATGTCCGCCGCACCGCACAGCAACTTTGCCGTTTTCGTATCGGCGTTGATAAACGTGCCGGACATCTTCGCATCCACCATATCCTGCCGCTTAAACTCCTTCATGTTTTTGGGGCAGTTATTACAACTCTCAATATTGCACAAAAATTATTGCCTTTTTTCTCCGTTCCCGCCTATTATGGCCGCTTTCTCGGTTTATTCGTTCTACTTGCTATTTCTTGGCGCACATTTTTAGCGCACGACCGCCGAAAAGTGCGGTTTATCTGCTATATTTCCAGAAACTTTCTTTCCACTCATTCAGCCGCTTTTCCTGCTCGGAAAGATAGCAGTAAATCCCGTATAAGGCGTCGTAATCATCTTCGCAAGGTGCGCTGTCCCCCTGCGTCATGGCTACCCAGCTTTGCCGCACGGATTCAACGGCACAATGAAGCTGCAAATGAATTTCTTCAAGTTCGTTTAACCGGCTCATAGTTTCTTCTTTCATGCTTTACCTCCTTTTGCAATCGCCCGTTGCGGTGCTTATTCGCTTTTGGCCTGGAGCGCGGCTACAAATTCCGCCACCTTGTCGGCGCTCCCCTGTACTTCACGCCGTAGGGGACAAAGCGGTAATACTGCATATTGTCCAGGACGGCCACGGCATAAAGGCGCTGTTCCGTGGTGGCCTCCGGGTCTTTCAGCACCGCCCGCAAAGCGTCCAGCACAAGGGCCTTGTCCTGCCGTTCCTCCGCCTCCCGCGCCGCTCTCCGCGCATCCCGCGCTGCTTTGTTGCGCTCCCTGGTGGTCTTGTGGGATTCATCCATGATTTTCACCCCCTTTCAGATAGAGGGCTTTACCTCCTGCGGCTCTGCGCTTCCTCCTGGGCGCTGCCTTTTCTGCTCTGCGGCCTTCCGCAAACCCGTAATGATACCCGGACATAAAGCAGCCATACCAGCTCCCGCGATGATGCTTTTTAGCCGCAAAAGCATTCTTATATAAGCGTGTTCCACTACGTGAATCTGACAAAAAAACACCTCCTGCAAAGTCATGGTTGACCTTTTGCGGGAGGTGTAGTAGAATATTTACACCACTCCCGCAAGGGTCTGGGGGGTCTCCCCGTGTTGTCGCTCCGCCAAGATTGCCAACACGGGGGGATTTTTATTCTTCCTGTTTCAGACGATCATACACCGCTTTAATACCCTGCCGGATAATGTCCGCTTTGCTCTGCCCGGTTCTCGCTGCGCAGTATTCCAACCGGTCTATATCTTCCTGCGACAGTCGAACGCGGGTGCTAAGCTGCTTCGGGTCGTCGGTGGGTCTGCCTGTTCGTGGAGACATTGTATCACCTCTCTTTCGTATCCACATAAGTAATTATATATTATGTGGATACATAAGTCAAGAACAAATTACAAGAAAAAGGGTGCGATTTGAAATGCAACCCTTTGACATAATGGAGCGGGCGCGGTATAATTTGTTTGCACCCGCTCCGGGTGTTCTTCAAGCTCTTTGCCTGTTGCTTTGGTCGGCTGTCAGGCAAGGGGCCTTTTTTACGCAATGCAGAACCGGCGGGAAGTGGTCGAGCGGGTGAACTGCTGCGCCAGATCGGGAAGCGCCTTTTTCAATGCGCTGGTGTCGATGCGGGAGGAAGTCACGGCCTTATAGGTCACTTTCCAATCCGTGCCGCTGATGGTGTCCACGCCCTCCGCGTTCATGTGGGCCTTGATGCTGTCCGTGATGCTCTCGATCTCTCCGGCCAGCTCGTCCGCCATGCGGCGCAGCTCCCGCAGCTCCTTGATCTTGCTGTCCATTTCGTTGATGCTCATTGTGTTTACCTCCATTTTTTACTTGCAAGGGACACGGAGCCGGGGGCCTTAAACATCTATGCTCTTCGGCAATCTCAATCTCTCTTATCCGTTCCGGCTTTTATCTTGCGTTCTTGGTTCGGCTTTCGCTTACTTCGTCCGCCTTGCCGTGTCCCTTGCTATGGTCTTATTATAGCATATAGATATCTAATACATTTTAATATATAATCTGTTGCAAGGAGGTGAAAGCATTGGGCGGAAAAAATAGTTATGAAAGTATCAAGCGATACGAGGACAAGGCATACGACAAAGTTCTTGTGCGGATGCCAAAAGGCCGGAAAGATGAAATACAGACATTCGCAGCGCAGACCGGCGAAAGCGTAAACGGCTTTATCAACCGCGCCATTGGTGAAGCTATGGGAGAAAGCCCACAGAAGCCCGCAGGAGCGCCGCAAGGCGAGGGGGCTATCCTTACCCCTGCCTCACTTAAAACGGCGCAGGAGGCCGCACAGAGGGCCGGGGAAACGGTTCCTGCGTTTGTTGGCCGTGCGGTTGAGACGCAGGCGCAACGCGACAAGGTTATGCAAGCAATGAGGCCGAAAGAAAAAGCCCCGGATAAATCCGAGACTTGACAAGGGTTAGTATCCTGCTATAATGGAGATAGAAAAAGGGCGCTGCGACAAGCGGTTAGCCCGTCAGTAAATCAATTTCCAAATGGAAACCGTCACCGTGCCGGGTGGCGGTTTCTGCGTTTTACAATGATCGTAACCGTAAAAGGCCCGATATGTAGAGTAATTCGCATGGCGTCACCCCCTTTCGGGGTTCGTGACTAACCGCCTGCCGTTGTGCAGCGCCCCGCCCATAATGGGCTATCGACAGAATAACACAGGAGCCGTCAAAAAGCAAGACGGCTCCTGTGCTGTATATGGAGATTATGGCACTATTTACACACTCCCGCGCCCTGGTACTTTAGGGCGCTGCCTGCCGCTGTACTTCGGGCAGGGCTTCGCAAGGGGACAAAGGATAGGCAATCCCGCCGCCCTTGCTGCCTGCTGCCGGTCTTTCTCCGGCTGGTGGCCTGTGGAATCACTCCTTCGTTGCGTCATCCATTTTTCAGCTCATTTACCAAAATGTCGCGGTACTGCTGCGCGTGATCCGCCAAAGCGGGCTTCAAAAACGGCTTTGCCTTGTTGCCGCGCGTGTAGTGCCAGTTGCCCTTTGCGTCCTGATACACCCACGGTGTAGGCCGTCCGCCTCCACCTTCGGCGTAAATGCCGGTGCCTAATTCCACATACGCGCCGTACTCGGAATCCGTCCCGATGATTGCCGCCAGTTCCTGCTCGTCTACCACATGGGTGATGCTGTTTCGCAGATTGCCGGTGTCAACCGGGCAGAGTTTTTTTGCGTAGCCCTCCGCCACCAGCCCGCACTTTTCCAGCCCGCGCAGAATTGCGGCTTCGATAGCAGCGGAAACCTCTTTGCTGTTGTCGTTGATTTCAATGCTCATGATTAAAACCTCCTGACCATGTATGCTCGATCATACGGCCCTTGCCCTCCTCGCGTTGATTTTGGCCAGTTCTTCATCCATGCCGGGGGCAAGCAAACCGACAACCTGACCGCTGTCCATGATGACTTTCATATTTGCCAACATAGGCAAATACTGTTCCAGCAGCATTACAATTTTGCCGGAATCGCCGCCACCGCTTGTGCTTGCCGCTCCGTAAGAACCGCTTGTATCGTGCCTGCTGATGTTTGCATCTGCCGTAATGATGCCAGCGTCAAAGTTCATGCTGTTTTCAATGCCCTTTTTTACGGCCCCGAATTGATCGTCAAAGCCTTCGCCCAAGCCTTCGGCCATAAAGCCGCCGATACCGGCAAATACCTTAGACGGGGAGTGGATGCCAAGCAGTCCCTTAACACTACTCACAATACCGCCAACAAATCCGCTGATTTTGTCTTTGATCCATGTAATCATTGATTTGATGCCGTCCCAAAGACCGCGAACAATATTAGACCCAATATCTTTGAATTTGTTCGGAATACTTGTAAACCAGCTAATAACGGACTGGATCGCATTGGGGATCTTTTCCGTGAAAAATGCACTGATTGCGTTAACAGCGGATGAAATCGTATCCTTAATTTTGCCCCATGCAGAAATGATAGCGTTTCGGAAGTCCTCGTTTGTGTTCCAAAGTGCAACAATGGCGGCGACAAGCGCAGCAACCGCCGTTATAACAATTCCGATGGGGTTTGCATTCATCACAAGGTTTAGGGCTGCTTGTGCGATAGTGGCTCCCTCGTTTGCGGCCTGGTATGCTTGGATAGCCTTGACCACACCGGAAATCATGGAAGCAACATTCCACGCCACAAATCCGGCGCCGATTCCGGCGACAACCGAAATGATGGTATCGCCGTTGTCCAGAATAGTTGTTACAAAATCAGTGATTTTTTGGGAAAATTTATCCCAATCCACATTATTCATCCACTCCTGAAATGCTTCCGTAATGTCCTGGATAACGGGAATGAGGCTTTCCAAAAATGGAGTCCCCACATTTGCCTGAAACTGCCGCCATGCTTCGCTCAGATTGCCGGTGACATTTTCCCAGCCGTCAGCTTCGCGGGCAGCTTGCCCCATTGCGCCGGACAGTTTTTGCGAATCCTCCACCATTTTCAAAAGCGTTTGCTGTTTCTGAATTTCGGACAAATCGTTATATTTCTGCCCGAATAGTTCCATAGCAGCCGCATTTCTTGTGGTTTCCGTGGCGGACAAGCCTAACGCTGCGTCGTTCTCAAAATTTCCTTTAAGAAAAGATTGCAGCGTTTCTGTCGCTTGCTCCACGCTGGTGTCATAATATGCTGCACTATCTGCCGCCGCCTGCAATGCGCGTTCCATCAGGCTCATGCTCTCCGTTGCATCTCCGCCAGAAGAACGGGCAAAAGCGTAAATCTTGCTTCCGAGTGTGTTTAATCGTGTCTGCAAAATGCCAGAACTGTCGGCCACTCGCCCGATCGCTTCGGATGCAGCGTCTCCCAAATCCCCAAAAGTCTGTTTAAAAGCAGATTCCTCCGCTTTTACATCGGCTGCGGATTCGATAAACGCGCCGGACATATTTTTTATAGCGCTTCCAAGCTTTTTTACGCCATCGACTATTACGCCGCCGAGTACATTCGCCTTTAGAACATCTCCAAAGGCCAGTGCTTTATTTTTGGCCGTTGTAAGTCCTTTTTCAACATCCCCGGTGTCGACGGTAAGTTTTACAAAAATGTCAAAAGCATTCATTCTCCGACCTCCTTTCCGATTTTGAATCCCTTGTTATACATTTCCTGTGCAAAAAGCGTTGCCGCATAGACCAATGTGCCAGGCTTTGCCTCTTCCGGGAACGGCGGGGACTGCCGCTCGTTTCCGGCAGTCCCGTCCGCATATCCCATCTGAAACGCCGTCATGAAGTTTTTGCACATGGTTTTAAGGTATTTTCTTGCCCATGTGTTATGCGTCATGTCAACGCCTCCTTTCTAACTGCTCTCCGACGGCAACCATTACCGCCCCGAAGAATGCGCCAACAGCAAAAACCACTGCACCGGTAATCATCAAAGCCATAAAGTCCCACCTCCTTTCAAAAGTTCTCGACGATCTCGCCGGAAAGCTGCTCCCACCATTCGCCCATGCTAAGCGTTACGCCGGGAGTAGGACGCCGGTTGCCGCTGCCGCCGCGCCCGCTGCAATAGTTGGCGGCGGTCATCATACTGTCCCACGCTTTCAAGGTCTTTCCCGTTCCTTTGGCGCAATCCTGCGCGAGAACGGTTAAAGCAACCCCGTCTTTTCGGTCGTCGGTGCTGTCTGCTGCTTCCTTTGCATAGTGACCGATCAGCTTTAGCATGGTCGGGTTCCCGTCGTATCTGTCCGCGAAGCCGAAATAATCATCTACCGACAGAACGCCGGTTTTCATCAGCTCCACGGCGTTGCTGTCAATGGCGGAAGGGTCAGCAAGGTTGCTTGTCTGCACTTCCTTTTCCAATGCGCGGCGGAGGTCTGCGGCCTTTGCATCAAACTCTGTCCAGATGCGGGCCGTTTCTTTGCGCAGGCTGTTTTCTGCCTCTTGGAGCTGGAGCGTGGCAATCTGCCTTTTCAGCGCGTCCGGGCCTGCGTCCTGCATGGCTTTTCTGGCCTGCTCTACTGTGTTATACGCGGCGGCGTATTCGTCCCGTGCCGCCTTGAAAGCGGCGTCAAGGTCTTTTGCAAAGTGGTTAAACTCGCTCATTTTTTTGTTCCTTTCTGCTGCGGAAAAAGGCCGCAGCGCCTATTCTTATACATGGTGCAGGTATTGCCGCAAGTCAAATGAGCAGGGAGAGGGCAGCGCTTGCCCGCTGTTGCCGTTCCCGGCTTGCACTTGCCGCCTTTGAAAAAAGCACAATCGTCCTCTTTGCATTGCGGGTATAGACCGCTCTGAAATGGGCAATCTTTCTTTTGTGCGGGTGGCTCTTCCTGCATCTTCTTATAAATTACTGTTCCCATCGGCACTTCACCCGCAGAGGTTACAAGGGTCGGCGCATACTCACGGCATCCGCGCCCAAACTCGCGGTATCTTTTGCCGTGTTCATCAATTAGGGGGTATTCCTTCAAAATGTCCATGTGCTTCCTTTCAGTCCAAATTTGGACAGTCTTCATAGCCGTTGCGGAATACGCTGTCGGCCTCATAGCTGACCTCAAAAAGCGGGGTATGGTAGCCGCTGCTGTCCTTTACAAGCTCGCGGTTTGCATCGTCCAGCGCCTGAAACGCCGGAATGATCTGCTTTTCCCATGTCTGCCTTTCAATGGCCTTGAAGCAATGCGGGCAAGTGCGGGGATAGTCCCCGCTAATAATAGTGGCACTTGACACGCCTGTGATGCTTCGTCCGTACACTTCCCATGTGCCGCCGCAATAGTGGCACTTGATACGCATATAGCCCATGATTTTCTCCTTTCTCACGCCGAAACGCCGCGCCGGTAAATAAGCCGGTCGAGGGCATAAGCGCAGGCGTCTATGGTGTGGTTGTCTTTGTCGGGCAGTTCGGAAAGAAAGTTTCCGTCCTTGTCCGTGGCGTAGCTGTAATTTACAAATTCGCGGTATGCTTCGGGGGTTCGCTTCGGATCAATCACAATGCGCCGATGTTGCAGCCATTTCACACGGTAGCTCACGCACCCCGGCTCTTTGTGGCATGGGATGCACTTCAAGTCCTCCGCCTGCATATCCGCTATGGATTTCGGCTCCGCACAATCCGCCGTGATTAGCTGCTTTTCCTCGTATACGCCGCCCAATATTGGCGAATGGTACGCACCCCCGCCGCGGTCATAGCGGCGCTTTTTGATTTCCTCCGCAAGCTGCTTATTCGACAAATGCCGCTTGTATATTTCGTCAACAAAAAAAACGGTGTCGCTCTTGCGGTCATAAGACACGCGGAGAAATGCGGCGGGATCGACTGCAAATCCAAAGTCTAAGCCTTGATAGAAATAGCCCATTTGCTCTATTTCCTTGTCGGTGATCTCCCGTATTTCCAAATTGGGAAAGACTTCGCCGCCCGCGCCGGTCGGTACGCCTAAATATTCGTGTTCATAGGCTTTCGGGTTTACATCGCGCAGCCGTTCAGCTTCATAAAGAAAGCTTTCGCCCAGCCAGTCCGGGGGGATCATTGTATAGTCTGTCAGCAGCGTAACGGCCTTTTCGTCCGGCTCCCGTATAAACACATTCGCCCAGTTGTTGGCGGAGATCGGCGGGTTAAAGGTTCGGAACACGATAGCCCCCGGCCCCTGTCCTCTAAGTACCGATTGCATAATGTTTCGCGTGAAGTTCGGCCCGCGCAATTCGCTAAATTCTTCAAACCACACATAGCGGAACACGCCGCGCCGTGGCTTGATGGATTTTAACTTGCTTGCATCGTCCAGCCCTCGAAAAAGGATCTGTGCGCCGGTCGGGAGATAAGTATAGGACATGGGGGACACACGCCCGCGCCATAGATGGGAAACGCCCAGCGTATCAATGGCCCATGCGATTTGAGAAAAGACGCTATCCCGCATTGTTGCACCCACAAGGCGGAATACAATGCCGTTGCTCTGTCCCGTGGTATCTGCCATAATGCCGCTCACAATCTCCAAAGAGGTAAAGGAGGACTTGCAGGAGCCGCGCCCGCCGGGGAGGTTGAATGTGGTGTGCTTCCCCTCTTTCAAATCGTCATGCAGCGGGAAATATACGGGGGCTATATGTTGCTTTACATCTATGCTGTCAATAAGCGCCCGCGCCTCTCGCTGCTGCCGCTTGATCGCGCTGGTTGCCCTCACGCGGGCTTTCAGACGGTCATAATACATCCTCGCCGCCCTCCTCCAGCTCTTTCAAGACGTCGTTAAACTCGGTGAATTTCAAGCCGTAGTCAAGCAGCGTCCGCGCCGCTGTAATGTGGTTCGCGCTCGTTTCTTCATCGTCTGCGACAATGGCGCCCAGCCGGTCTATTGCGGCGGTCAAATTCTGTTGTAGCTGCCTCGTTGCCCTGTCCATGATCCCGGCGGCGGCGTGTTTATATGCTGCCGAAAATTCAGCATCTTGCAGATACGACCGCAAGGTACTTTCTCCAATTCCGGCGGCCTTTGCTGCCTCTGCCCTTGTACGGCACACAAGGAGGGCTTGCAGCGCTTTTTCTTTGCGTGGTGTCAATATATCACCCCTTTCAATCGGCGTTTTCTGCGGCTTTCTGGCGGTCATAGAGCCGCATAAAGTCCGCAAGGTTCATTGTTACGCGCCACTCCTCGCGGCTTCGGCGGTGGAATACGGCGGGGAAACCGTCCTTGAAATGTTGGCTATCCCTTTCGGCCTGCTTCATCCACTCGGAAAGCCTGACTTGCTCGCAGCGTTTGACCTCTATATGAATGCCGGGCAATCCCACAAGGTCGGGAACTTCACCAAAGGACATAGACCCGCCGCGCTTGATCTCGTACCCATATTCACGGAGAACGGCGGCAAGCTCCCTTTCACCGTCTGCGCCTTTTCGCTGTGATGCTTTCCCGCTCGTGTCTTTCACCCCTTTCAATAAAGCTCCTCGTAAAATCGGAGTTCCCTAATTCTTCCGCTGAAAAAGTGGTTTATATTTCGGTCGCAGTTGCGGTATTTCGTAGCAAAATACCTGTCAATCAAGGCGGGGTATGCCTCCGGCTCAATATCGACGTATAAACCGCCGCTATACCCTCTGTCAACGAATGGCATATCCTGACAAATGCGCACGATCTGGCTTGCTTTGATCGGCGGGTGCGGTCTGCCGGTATATTCTTCGTACTTCTCAAAGTAACAGCGAAATACGCTCAAAGCTTCTTCGAGGGTGTACGGGCTAACGGGGTACACGCTCGCGGTTATCCTTGCGAATTTCTCAAAATCAAAGGTCATAAAACGCTCCCTTATACAAAAAGAAGAAAAATCAAAAATATATAATATCGGCGGTGGTGCGCGCGCAGCGCACCCTTATACATGGCGTGGAATGACTTGTCATTCCCTTTTACAGTAGTGCATCAAGCATAGTGCATATTGCTTATTGCTTATTGCTTATTGCTTCTGTAAGCTACCCTATAGGGGGGGTATAGGGGGGCTATCTATCCCCCCATCGCTTTTCGGCTCCGGCTCTCCCGCTCTCGACGGATTCTTGAAAGTCCCTCATGCTTTCGTCGATGTACGGACGAATTACACAAAATACGGTAAATGCGCCGGGGGTAAGCTGTGCCGGGTCGATTTCCTCACCGTCAAAATATGCAAATGCAGCCTTTAGACCTAATCCGGCGTCAGCGTCCGAAACCGAAGAAATAGCCGCCCTTTGATGGTAAAGCATTTTCCACCATGTCGCCCGCTTTTCTTTTTTCTTGTATGCCATTTGCTTAAACCTCCATTTCCAAAGTTGCTTTCAAAATTATATTTTCAGCTCTTATTACGGCCTCTGTTTTTTCGCTGACCGGCTTGATAATGCCCAGCGATTCCGACAGAATATTTTTATACGCTGTGCCGACAGCTTCATCGGGAATGGTAAAAAGATCATCCATTAACTGGTAGATTTTGTATCTCCTTTCCCGTCGCTCTATTTCCAATAGCATTTTTAGCTCCTTTCCACGGCATCCGCCGCGCATAGAATTTCTTTCGCCCTGTGCCGCATGGAGCGGACAAAACGCGCCTTTTCTTCCTCGTTCGCGGGGAGATAATAGCCGGTCACATTGTCGCTCAATATGGCCGCGCCCGCTCGTCTCTCGGCGGAGATCATAGCCCGGACGGTTCGACCGTCGAGGCCGGTTATTCCCTCCAAATCTCGGAGGGGAACGGCGTTAGCCTGCCCGTGGCTCAAAAGGTCAGTTATTTTCATTGGCAAGGAATCTTTCCAGCTCGTCAAGGTTGACAAGCGTATAAGCGTAGCTGCCTTTAACGGGCTTGATCGTTCCATCTTTCACCCAGCGGCGCAAAAGTCGCGCGTTGATGTAGCTTCCGGGGTCTTGCGCCTTGATCTCTGCAACTGCTTTCGGAATAGTTCTAATTCGTACCATGATAAAGCTCCTTTCGGGTTAAAAATAAAAAGTGCCTATCGCTCACGCACTTTTACCATGCGTAAGTAATAGGCACAAAGGCACATTCAAAGGGGGATTTCTCCCCGTTTGTTTTGTCATTCAATTTTCTTTATTATATCACAAAAAGCGGGGTTTTGCAAGAGTTACGCCCTATTTTTATGCAAAATAGTTTCGCTGATACAATCCGCCGTTTTGTGTCGTGCTTCGTCTATGGCGTGTGCGTATGTGTCAAGCGTCGTTGATACATCGGAATGCCCCAGCATCCCGGCCACGGTCAGCACATCCACGCCGTTTGAGAGCAAAACGGAAGCGGCGGAATGTCGGAACAAGTGCGGGTTAATATGGGGGAGGCCGTGCCGGTCACAAAATGCGGTCAATTCAAGGTTCACATTTCCGGGGTTCATCGGCTTTCCGTTCCATCTTGGAAAGACCAGGTTGTTATCTTCCCAAAGATCGCCCAGCCGCAGCCGGTCTTTTGCCTGCTCCGCCCATAGCTTGCGCAAGAGGTCAATAGTTTCATCGGGGAGGGCCACGCGGCGGCTGTTGTCGGTCTTTGTCGGCCCGCTCTGTATGCCTGTTTCGGGGAGATAAATCATGCTTTGATTTATCAGGACTTCCCGCCGCACAAAGTCCACCTTGTCCCATGTAAGCGCAAGGGCTTCCCCTCTGCGGCATCCCGTGGAAATAAAAAAGGTTATCAATGCGCGGAATGGCAGCGGCTCCCCCTCCAGGGCAGCAAGAACGGCTTTAAGCTGCTCCGGCTGTAAAGCCTTGCTTTCACGAACGCGCTTTTTCTTTGGCAGCGTTACACGCTTTGCAGGGTTATATTTGATAATCATTTCTTTGTAAGCTTGTTCAAGCACCGTGTAAATGATTGCGTGATAGTCTCTGATCGTTCCCGGGGATAGTGGCTTTTCGGCTCCCGTTAGGCTGAAAAGATCCTTTCGGCCTAAGTTTTTTTCGATTATGGCGGCGTTTTGGCGGCTGATTGGCTGATTTTTACATAGTCTGCGGATCAAATTCCCATAGACACCACACGACCGCGCAAAACTGTTGCACGTTTCCCCCTCCGGTATAAGCTGGTTGAAGTCTACAGCGGGCAGCGCGAACACTTGCCACCGACAGGCTCCCGGCTCGGAAAGCTTCTTGTAAAGTTCGGTTAGCTGCTTCGGGCGGATTTCTTGAATAGGGATTTTCCCTATATACTCATTGATCCGCGCAGTTTGCCGCCGGACGCGGGCCAGCGTTTGCGGCTTGTCCCCGCGCTGCTCCCTTATGGTGTAGCAGTATGCGGCGTACTCGGCAAAGGTCTGTTTGTTATCTGCTTGAAAGCCGCTCATTAGGTCTTGTTCAAACTCTGTTGCCACGCGCTGCAATTCTCTGTTGAGTTCTCGCGCGGTCATTGGCTTGTCCGGCTTCCATGTCTTATAATGTCTGATTTGCCGGTCGAGGGCATCACGGCCCAGCGTGACCGTGATTTTATACGCCGTGCCGTGTTTCCCCTCTATCTTCCTAATGCTCGCCATTGTTTAAGCTCCTTTCCGCTCCTTGATGTTCATTACCCCCTCCCATTTACACCGTCTGCAAAAGGTTGTGACGCCATTACAAACGGCATCGGGGGCCAGCTTGTGCAGCTTTTGGCCGCAGACCGGGCAACAATACCACAACTGCCCGTTTACCAATTTCACCACGCCGCCGCTCTCCTTTCTTGGCGCACATTTGGCGCACAACTTCGGCGAATAGGCGGGAACGGCTTGCAATTTTGGCGCACAATTCAAGGGGGCAAACCCTCTATTTCGCGTAAGTATTGCAACGTTTTGTTTTAATTGGTAAGAATATTGTACATTCTTGGGGCAGTTGTCAATGTCTTCGCCAAAGTCGGTGAAAGTGGGCGTTGCCGTAAAGTTCACACCGCCGGTGGTTGCACCGATCTGGCCAGCCGCACCGACCTCCCCGGTAGACGGCGTAAAATCGGTGGTCAGGATACCAGCGTTAATCTGCAATTTCTGAAAAGCGTCAGAAGGAATTTTCGTAAATTTCATAGTTTCGTCCTTTCATCAGTTCTGCGACAGATATTCAACCGTAACGTTGAGATACCGCCGCTTGATGTTTTTGTTGCTCTCGTCCGCAATGTTCTGGCACCACGGAGACCCACGCTTAATCCACATAGCCCCGCCGTCATAGGGCACCATACAGCCGCCCATACCGATGGCGTCGGAGATCTCCTGTGCCTTTGCATTTGGCACAGCCTCGCCCTCCGTGTAGTACCAGAGGTTTACCGTCAGGCCGATTTCCCCGCTCTCCCACGAGCCTGTAATCAACTCATAGGTCAGCCACGGAAAAACCGCATCTTCCGGCACATTAGATGTTGGATAAGCCGGGAGAAATTGAGAAAACCATGCGTGGAGCGCCTTATCCTTTGTCATTTCGGCAGCTCCCTTCGTTCCGCTGTGAAGAATTTCAGTGCTCGGACGGTCGCCCCCGCAGACCTTGGCGCAGCTTTTTCCTCTGGATTCGAGGTCACACGATAGGTAATCCCCGTTTCCGTATCGCGGAAATAATCGTTGTACTCGATGGGAACGCGCTGATTGACCAGTGCGGAATATACCGAGGTAACACCGTCCTTTTCCGCTTTTCGCGCCTCCATCGATGTGTCAAGAGACTGGTAATTGAGGAACTCCGCTCCCTCTTCCCACGCGGTGATGTAGCCGCCCGCTCCGTCAGGCGTGCGCTTTTTCTCCATCAAAACGCACTTGTGGGCAAAATCGTCCAGTAAACTCACGGTTCCACCCCCTTGAGCTTGCGCCAGTCATTTAACCGGCCTTTAAAAGCGCCCTGCCAGCCCGTCCCGGCGCTCGTGTCGGCATTTCCGCCGCTTGCCTTTGTGTAACTGTACCCGCCGAAGCTTTCGCTCGTGTACGGGCTTAAAACGGCTTCACCGTTCTTTTCTTCCCACGAGGCGACATCTTCGGCAAGCACAACCACAGCCTTCGGAACAGCCAACACCCACACCGTTCCGGTAAAGGTTTCATCCGTAAGGTCAGCCGCCGGATATTGATGCAGACCGTCATTAAACACAGAGCCGCAGATGCGGAAATATTGATTGGAATGGAGAAAGGGCAGCGCAATGCTGCCGTTCTCCACGGCGAACGTGCCCTCGTGAATCTCCACAAGGAACCAGTTGTTCAAGTGCCGTAAGACTTGTTCAAGCATTACGCTGCCCTCCTATTTAGCCCGCGCCGGCCACAGAAACGGTAGCCACGGCAATGCCGTCCAGATACTCAGCCCACAGCTTCATGCCCATGATGGCGTACATATCGCCCGTGGCGCGGCTGTAATCTCCGTCAACATGGACGCCGATCAGGTTGGTCTCGCCCTTCACGGTGTAATTCAGCCCCAGCTTGGCAAAGTCGCTGTCGCTCGGGTCTACATAGTACAGGTCGATGTTCTCCACGGGCAGAGCGATCACCTTCTTGGAGGCGATGTACTTCTCGGGCAGCAGGAACAGGGTGCGGTAGCCCATGAAGTTCTCCACGTAGTTGATGCCGAACATCGTCTGCACGGTGATCTCCTTGTCGCCCAGGTAATCGTAAGCGTCGATGATGTTGGCAAAGCCCACCACCTCGGTCACGTCCTTATCGAGACCTGCGAACTTTTCCAGCACCTTGCCCTTGGCCATCGCCAGAGCACGCTGCCAGGTCTTCTCGGTCAGCTTGAGCGTGCCGGTACCGAGGAAGGTGTAGAAGTCGGTCAGAACCTTGTTCTGCAACGCAACAAGGAATGCCTCATCGGTCTTCTCCACGGCAACGTCAGCGCCGTACTTCGCCACGCTCTCGATGGTCACACTCTTGGCGTACTTGGAAATGTCGATATCGCCGTATGCAACCGGGTCCACCTTCATCTTGGTAAAGGGGATCTCGTCACCCTCGGCCACGGCACCGCCCTTGAGAGCGCCGTCAACGCTGGCCTTGTAGGAGACCAGCTTCGTGCCGGGTGCCTTGCGGATGGGGCGCATGATGCCCATGATGTTGCGCAGCACGTCCCAGTTATCAGAAAAGCGGGACACGAAATCCACCTCTCGTGCGGAAGTGGTAAACTGCGCGGAAGTCGTAACGTTAGTTTTCGCAGCCATAAATAGCTCCTTTCAAAAAATTAGTTGTTTTCGCTTGCCATCAGATCGGCAAGCGCTTTCTGGCGCTCCGCCGTGGACATCACATAGCGGCCCTTATCGTCCTTCTTGTAAATGTCCTCGCGGGTCTTCGCGCCGCCGGTGTTCGCCGGGGGATTGGCGGGATTTGCGCCGTGCGTCTGCGTGGTGGAGACAAGACCCTTGTAGGTGCCGTCTACGAGCGCATCAAGGCTCTTGGTGTCCTTGATCTTGTCGCCGTCCATCTCCAATGCGGCCATTTCTTCGCCGCAGCCGCGCATCGCAAGGTCCAAATTCGCGCCGGTGATGTTTTTGCTCTCAAAGTAAGCACGCACGGCCTTTTCCTTTGCCGCCTTGCTTTCCTTTGCCGTGATGTCGGTCTTAAAGGCTTCAAAGGCCGAGTGTTCCTTCTCGTACTTCTCCTTGTAACCGCCGTCACCTGCCGCCTTGAGATCGTCCAACTGCTTCTGGACGCCGGGCAGCTTCTCCGCATCGGCCTTGTAGCGGGTCACATCCGCCTTTAGGCCGTCCACGGTGTCGGTATGCGCCTCGATGATGGTATCAACCTGCTCATCGGTAAGCCCCATACCCTTCAAAAGTTTTCGTGTAAGTGCCATGACACTATCTCCTTTTCTTCGGTTCCGTTCCTTCGGAAACGATAGTTTTATAAAAACCGCTGTCCTTTGCGGTAATTAACAAAAAGAGCCAACTGCATACAATTTGTAAGCAATTAGCTCCTATTTTAGTTCGTCCTCCAATATCTTCCGGTATTGGATGGCATGGTCGGCGGCAGCAGGTTTCAAAAACGGCTGTGCCTTGTTGCCACGCGTGTAATGCCAATTTCCCTTTGCGTCCTGATACACCCACGGTGTAGGCCGTCCGCCGCCACCTTCGGCGTAAATGCCGGTTCCTAATTCCACATACGCACCGTACTCAGAATCCGTTCCGATGATTGCCGCCGGTTCCTGCTCGTCTACCACATGAGTAATGCTGTTGCGCAGATTGCCGGTGTCAACGGGGCACAGCTTTTTTGCATATCCCTCTGCCACCAGTCCGCACTTTTCAAGCCCGCGCAGCAGCGCCGCTTTGATGGCAGCAGAGACTTCTTTGCTGTTGTCGGTGATTTCAACGCTCATCACAAAATACCTCTTGACTTTTTTACGGGGATTGCATATACTGACAGTGAGGAAACTTATGTTTCCGTTTTTCGAGCCGAACCTCTTCCCGTTACTGGAGGGGGGGCGGCTCATTTTTTATACCTTCGTGCGAATAGGAGAGAACCGTTCTCTTCCAATGCAATCACATCAAAACCGAACCCAGTGCTAACCACGCTGCGAACTGCTCTATCATCTATAATGCGTATAAGCTCATCGGTATTGATGGATCCTGTGCACTGTAACACAACCCCTCCAGGAGTTTTTGCAATCTGCTTTGTGGCTTTTCGAATCGCCATATCTGCCGCTTTCGCTGTTGATATACTTTTCAATTCCCACTGTTTACCGCACCACAGGTAGTCCGGCGTTTTTATCCCCTGCGCATTCGCTTCTTTCAACAGCACGAACTTCCCGCCGAATTGATCTCTGAGTTGGTTTGCAACTTCGATTTCGGTCTTGTGCCCTTTTATGCGGTATCCGTTCTCGTATCGCACCTTACCCATGCGGGGCTTGGCGGAATCTATGTATTTCTTCGTAACATCCTTTGCAGATTTTTCGCTCCCCATGTGATATGGGGATAACTGTTTGCCGCTGTATCCCTGCTTCGATGCTTCCCACTGCGCATATGTCATGTCAGATATAAGCCCGTCGCGTGTCCTACGCAGCCCGTCTGATGTATCTACCCCATCCACGGCGGCAATCAGCGTACAGCGGCAGTTATATATCTCCCACGGTGGTCCTTGTGGGTCGCCGGGAAAACGACAACCGTTAGAAAACTTCTTGTCCTGCGCCACTTGTTCGCCGTCAAGCATGGCATGAGAGTGGCGTGTACGCGCGTCCAGCGTAGCCAACCATTCTTTTTTGAGCTTAATGCCCATCTTTTCCGCTGCCGCATAGCTGTCCATGCGTCCGGCGTTCTGTGCGCCGGTCACGGCTGTGCGGGCGGTGCGGATGGCGGAATCGCGACTCATGGCGGTAATGCGCTTTTGCAGATCATCCGCCATGTGCTTGATGCTCTTTCCCTGCAAGATGGAGCTGGTGACGCTTGCCGTGATTTGCTTCTTGCCATATGCGAGATCGATCCCACGTTTCAGTGCTCTATCCTTTGGATAGTACGGCATCAGCCCCGGCTGCTCCACAACCAGGCGCTTCACCGTCTGCTCGTCCCACAGATCAAAGCCTACATCCCCAGCCACGCTCTCGATGGTGTACGCCGCATAGTTGCGGTTCAGTGAGTAGATACCGGGCGTTGCATCGTTGGTGTAGGACACCGCCACGGCGTTCGCATCGGTGACACGGTGTGCCACCTTGTCCCGCATAGCCTGATAGCGTTTCCCTCGACCGATCTGATTGAGCCGCCATTGCTTATAGTCGGCCTCCGTCCACTCCTTGCCGTTCTGCACCGTGCCGATCAGCGCTTTCATTTCCTCATCGCGCTTTTTAAATTGCTCAAAATATGCGTCGATGGTTCCTTGCAATTCCTTCCCGGCTTCGCGGTAAAGTTTCGTAATGCGCCGCTCCAGCTTCGAAAGCTCCTTGTCGGTCAGCTTGTGGCCTTCGTCCGTTTTCGCCATATCTCGCCACCCTATGCGCCATTGATAAATCCGCAACCCAAGCCATCATACAAGTGCTTATATAGTGTTTTTTCAATCTCGTCCTTGTAAACCTTCACAACCTGCCCATCGACAATCGTATTGACCGTTTCGCGGAGAACGGTGGCTGCCATATCTGATTTTGATGGCATCGCTAGTGATTCGGCCATATTCCTATGCTCGTAATTGGCGCATGCCTCCATCCGCTTGTGAGAGCATTTATCAACGTTGGGGCACGCCATGCACTTTTCAGCAATCTTAGATATTGCTCCCATCATTCCACCTCCATTTGGCTCCGGTCAATCTCTTCTGCCGCCTTCCGCTTTGCCATGTCCTCGTACTGGTCAATGTCACCGTTGATGGTCAGCAGCTTCTTCGTGATGTATTCGTCATCGTAATACGCCGCACCCAGAAGAATGTTCTGCGTTTCCTCGCTCTTGTTGATGATCTGATTGCGCGTGTAGCTTGGCTGATCCTCAATGCCTGCCAAACGCAAAATTTCCACAATAAACCGCGTGACCTCGGATTCAAACTTGTCCGTTTTCAGATCCAGCGGCACATAGCTGGCCTTGATCGCGGTCGCCGTCTGGTTCCCGGCAGATACCGCCGCAGCGTCAAAGCACTGAAAATCCTCGTATAGCTTCTTCTTGAGCATATCAATGGTGCTGCTCGTGCCCTCATACGGGGCCTCGATGGTCTTGCTTTCCACCTTTGCGCCATCATCGCCGTTGGCGTGGGCAACATGCGTGGTTTTCAAGCGCTCCACAAACTTTGCATCGTCGAGGTCGTCCATGCCGTTGCAGTTAGACAGCACCCAATAAATCAGGTTGCCCTCATCCACATTGTTAACCATGTTCGAGGACGCCAGATCCAGCGCGTCAATGGTGTTGCGCTTCCCGACGATTTCGGAGAGACACCGCCTGTTGTTTTTCAGCGGGACGATGGGGAAACTCGGATAATTCCCGCCGTCGTAAATCTCTGTTTCGCCGACTTCCGCCTTGCGCTCGATCAGCTTATAGCTGCGCTTTGGCTGCATGACGGCCATATCCTCGCCGCTAGGCTGGAAATACTCGGTAAAGCCGTCGCTCTCATACAGCGTCGCTCTCATAGGCTTATCCTGTGCCACCTGCCAGAACCGGATACCGGCTTTCATCGCGCCGTCCTCTTCATCATAGAGGGGGACGAACTCAAGCAGGGAGAACACCCGAAGATGCGTCAGATCCCAAAAGCCGAAGGATACGCCTGCGATTTTCGCCGCCCGCGCCGCATCCATGACTTCCTGGTCAAAGTCCGGGCATAGCTTGTTCGGCGTTTCCTTCTCCGCAAAGGTTACGCCGTTGCCCAGCAGATATGAAACTTCCTGATCCACCGCCAGGCCGAAGAAACGGCTGGCCAGCTTATGGTTTGCCGTCCACATATCCGTGTGGGCACGGCCCTGCATATCGTAGATGATCTTTTCATAGCGGTTAATGGTCGGATTCAGGCCATTGTAATATTCCTCAGCATCCGCCGCCGTCTTGTATGCGTGTGAGCTTCGATGCTCGTTGATTGCTCCGCGAATAAACCCAATCCGTGCCTGGTCACTTTCTCCGACCGCAACAAGGTCATTGTAAGTTTTGATAGCCTCTCACTCCTATCTGCTCCAAATGGGGACATAATCGCGCTTATACGCCTTATTTTTCAAAATCGTATAGGCAAAATAGCGCGTTTCGTCCATTGCGTGGTCGTTTTCCTTGATTGGCCTGTCATCGGCGGATTTTTCGTCCCACCGATACAGCCCAAACTCGCGGATGCAGTCTTTGCAACCTCGGTGTATCTTGATTACGCCGTCCTGCAAAAACCGCGCCGTAGTCATAATGCCGTTGTTTACGTCGTTGTTGGCCTTTCGCACCATATAGCCCCGCCGCCGCAAAACCTCGATAAACGAGGCTGCAGACGGGTCAACGATGATGCTTTTGACGTCCGCCTCGCCGATAAGCTTTTTAATTTCGTCGGCGTATTCCTCGTCCGTCTTGTTCTTCTGGTTCTCGCGCCCGGAATAGTAATACTCGCGGATGCGCGTGGCCGCCTTGCCGTCCCAGCACCAAAGTCCTGCAGAAAACGGGTTAAGTGTTCCGTAGTCGCAGGAAACATAGTATTCTCCCTTTTCCGGCAGCTCGTCCACAATGCAGCTCTCGTCAAACATGGGATAGATCAGCCCCTCAGCCAGCACCCACAGTCCCCGGATGTAACGATCATAAAACACGCCTGTAAACATCGACTGATACCGCTCCAGCGTTTTCTGCGACAGACCGGGGTTGTCCGTCATTTCAAAATGCAGATACAGCGCGTTCCGCTCTTTGTTCCTCTGTATCCACTCTGTATAAAACCAATGCTGTGGACTTCCCGGGTTGCAGGAAAACCACAGCTTTGCACCATCTACCGAGCAGCGGGTCAATGCCTGTTCCACGAACGAACGCGGCATCAGCACCACCTCGTCCAGCAGCACCCCCGCCAGCGCGCGGCCTTGGATCAGCGTATAGCTGGCCTCATCCTTGCCGCCGAACACCTCAAAGTAATTCGTCACGGCTCCGCGCCGCACTTCCATCACCTTGTCACCGCGCCGCCAGCGGATGAGATAACGTTCCTTTGCAAGGCTCATCGCCGTGAACGGCACTATGATGTTCTTTGTGCAGCTATCCACCGTGCGGCCACACACGCCGAAGCGCTGACCGCTGAAATTTTCCATCGCCCAGCGGACAAACGCCCACATCATGATAGATGTTTTGCCGGAACGCACGGCCCCGTCGCAGATCAGCGCGTCATACTTGGAATAGGGGAAAGCAAGGATTTTCGCTTGCTTTGGGCTAATCATAGCTCTACAACGCAATCCTCTGCTCTCGGCGTGCAGAGGTATTCGTGCCATAGCTCTTCCGTGTCGTCGTTTTCCATAACGACCATCGCCGCTTTCCCAACCTTGTCCCGGTAGATAATTTTTTTAACTTTTTCGAGATTTACAAGGATTTCCCCGTCACATCCGCATGTAATAAATTTATTCATCGCTCTCCAACCCTTCCGCCATTTCACGCAGACTCACACTCAATGCGTCATCCTGCGTGTTGTCAGTCGGCAAACCCAGCTCCACAATATCGCGCTGCCCAAGGTACTGTTTCCCCAGCCAAATTGCCATGCTTGCGTTCTTTGCCGCAAGCTGCCACTGGCTCCGACGCAGTGAAATTTTCCCCGCTCCTCGCTTTTGTGCAAAAACTTCCGAAAAACTTCTCTTATAGGTTCGTTTGCACCATGTTTCCAATGTGTCCGAGCATACATCAAACCAGCCGCAGATTTCCTCAAGCGTGCATTGCAGGCCGCAGAGGTTTTCGAACTGCTTCTGGTCTATTTCCTTTCTTGGCCTTGCCATACGCGCCCTCCTTTCTCTGCTGGCGTTTGATAAACTTCTCCATGTCCCGCTTTAGATATGGGCTATTTGTTTTGGCAATAATTGCCTGTGCTTCTTCAATCGTCATGTCCAAGCCCTGCCACGATTTTCTTTTCTCTGTCGGAAAGTTCCCACACGTTTGTATTACATACTCTTACTTTCTCGGCAGCAGCCTTTTCCGCAGCAGCCTTTTCCGCAGCAGCCTTTTCCGATAGCAAAAAGCCGGAGCCGAACAAGCCTTTCCCCGACGCTTTCTGTGCGTCAAGCGCGCGGATAAAATGTGCATCTCTTTCGCTAATTTCAAGGCTTACGCCGTGAGCTGCCATATAACACAGCATCGTTGCTGTCAAAACCTCATCTGGATATGAGTATTTCGGCAGTTCTCTGTGCAACTTTTTGAGATTCTTTTTGTTCTCGTCATCCAGTATTTCTCTTAAATCAGCGGCAGCGACAATCTTATTGCCCCCCATGTTGGTAACAAACGACGTATTGACAGACGCGCCGTTTTCATACACAACTCCGCACCCGCACGCCACATAGTTTGCCGAGCCGCGCATAATTCCGAGGAGTGTAAGCGTTGGAGCGAACAGAAAGAAGTTGATTCTCTTGCTTGTGTACCACTCGCAGATTTCTGAAATAATGGAAAAAGGTGGATTGTCTATCACAACACACCCGGAAGGGTATTTCTCGCTTTTATAATCTCCGCCCGGATAAAACGGGCGCACAATCGCGGCATTGCCAATTTCGTACTTCTCAGCCACCCAATCTCTTACCGCGTCGTAGATGTTATCCGGCGTGTAGCAATCGTCCGTTGTTTTCTTCGCCTGGAACTTTTCAAGGAAAGCTTGGTAGTCCTCATCATCGTCTGAAAGCTCTCCACGCTCCATCCTTTCCCGGAACTCCTTCTCTCTTTGCTCGTTGGCCATTTCTTCAATTTCGGGCTCGTCCAGCTCCGGAAAAGAAAAGTCAAAATCAAACGCCGACAAATCTAGCTCCGGCAACTCATCAGCCAGCAGATCAAAGTCCCAATCGCTCTCGTTGCTTTTATTATCCACCAGCCGCAGTGCGTTCACCTGCTCCGGTGTCAGATCGTCCACGCAGACACAAGGCACTTCTTCCATGCCCAATTTCTGAGCAGCCAACGCTCTGCAATGCCCAATGACGATAACTCCATCACGGTCAATCACAATCGGCTGCACAAAGCCGTATTGCTTGATGCTCTCCGCAACATTGTTGATTTGCCGTTTATCATGCTTTTTTGCGTTGCCGGCATACGGCACAATATCCGCAAGCCGCCGTTTTGTGATTTCCATGCTTTCCTCCTGTTTTGTCACCAGCCCCCACCCCTTGGCTACAGTAACAGTCTTTCCCCTCCCATGCGGCCTTCTGGAAGCTCTCAAACATGGGTTACACAGTTTGCCAGCAGGTGGCAATGTCTTTTCCACAGCTCACTTCTGAGCGTTATAGCCGCACTTCCGGGCAGGCGCTATGCCATTTGCCCACGGCAGCGGCTCTCCGCTTTTGGTGCGGCATTGCAGTCCTGCCCTGCTTTAGCGCTTCAGGGAAAGTCCCCGTCACTCGCTGTGGTCTCCCCTTACGGGGCACCTATGCCGCATATTGGCCGTCTTCCCGCTTAGATTGTCACACGCTCATGCCCGCTTGAGGCCCCGCAAGCATCTCAAGCGCCGCTGTTCGGTCATGGCAAGGAGGACGCATCCTCACGCGCAGTTTTCAGCGAGCATTGTCATTTCCATGTGAGCCACGACGAACGGTCTCACAGTGTCCGGGCGCTACCCGGCCTCTTGTGCAGGCGACAGGATTCGAACCTGCGAACCCGAAATTTTACTATCGGAGCTGATTCCTCCCAGCTTCCGCCCGCATATATTTGTGCCGTGTGGGAGGTGCGACCTCCCGCCCTTGATCGCAGGGTGCAACGAGCGCACGGCATATGACAACAGCCCATAGGTTTCCCTACAGGCTGTTTGTGCCGGTATGACCTTGCGGTGCCAGAAGGTGCGCCCAATACCGGCGGCGCATAAGATGGAGGAAACGGGTTGAGTGGAAAGACGCGTGGATGGCTATGCCTTATCATCCACTGTACCTATTGTAGCACATCATTAGGTGGAATTTGTGCCAACTTTCTCTGCAAGACCACAATATATGGCTATGTCAAGCAAAAACTGCTCTTTTCTCCTGCTGAATGTCCGCTCGCTTATCCCCGGCACGATGATCCTACTTCGAGAATACTTGTGCTTGCCCTGACAGTTGCGCATGATCCCCTGTGTAAGCTGCTTTCGGACGCTCTCGCTCTCCAAATCCCGCCCGCAGCGGTCTATGGCGTATTCTACAGCCCGCATTTTCTTGGTTTCCGGCCAGTTTTCTATGGCGGCAAGCTGCTCCGCCTTGCTTTCGGACGGCCTACCAATGCCTGGAGAGCGGGGCATTCCCTCCGTTGCACTGCTTCCGCCGCTCAGTATCTCGCTCTGCGCATCGTTGTATGCCTGTACTCTCCGGGGATAACCTCTGACATAGGCAATGCACTCAAGCCGCACATCATACGGCAGTGTTTGTTTTCGGCTCATGCCCGCCTCCTCACTCTGCGTTGTTGATTAGTTTGTAGTCGCTCCGCAGAGCGTCCGCAATGTCTTTCTTGGTCACATAGCCGCTGTTCTTTGCATTCACCAGCTTCACAAGGCACTTTTGCAAATACTCAATGCTCATGGTGTCGTGACTGTCCGGCGTTTCCTCCAGCACATGGAATCCAAACTTTGTAAGCAGCACTTCGGATACCAAATCCATATTCTGCTTTGTCCCTATCAACTTTCCCTGCTGATACGCTTTCATGGGGTTGTTGGGCAGGGTTTTGCCGTCAATTCTCATTTCCGTCCCTCCTTGATCTTGTCCATCAGAAGCAGCCGCACAGCTTGGCAGAGTGCATATACAAGGCTATTCTGCCAAATGCTCCGTCGCTCCTTAATGCGGCACATACCGTTCTCGATTTCCTCCAAGGCTTCCAGCATTGCGTCTTTATTCGCCATCGGCTGCCCTCCACGGAGTGTCCACGCATTCAGGATGGGCAATCTCCATCTCGATCGCCCACAGTAGGTTCCACGCCGCAGCTACAAGGTGCGGCTCATCTACATAGCCCGCCAAATATTTTGCTGCGTGGCGAATGGCGGAATCTAACAGACTGTGGGTTGGGATTCCTTTATCGACATTATGCTCCCCGTATTTCAAAGCGCCCGCCTCGCAGTGCTTCGACACTTCCATGATAGCCAACCAAGGGAGCAAATCCATCCGTCCCTTGCCCGTGTGCATATCCCGGAGTGCTCCGCTTGGAAACTTTGTTCTTTCTCCGCTGTCTTTAATCATAGTCCTTCCGTTCTCCGCAGCTTCAGCCGCATCGCCGTCACCGTCCTCCAGATATTCGCACCACGGAAAACACACCACATCTGATCCTATTGCGGGGCATTCCAGCTCGTCAGGGCAATTGCAAATTAACATTCCGCACCTCCGTTATACTTCGGCATTGCTGCCCATGCAAGCACGCCATCCCAATCTCCGTGATCTTCCAACCCGACCAGGTTGTTGCACTCGTCACAGTCCACAGAGCAGATGTCCTTGTCAACGCCCCATCTTGTGGCAATCAGGATTTCGTCACCATCATCCGGCATCTCGCAGTCAAAAATGTACTCCGGGACTTCATAGTCGGCATATCCTCTTTCTGCATACTCGGCCCTTTCTTCTGCTGTTAAGGCACGGCAAGTGACCTCATGCCAAGTAAATCTGTTCAATGTATTCAGCCATTGTCAGCCCTCCTCACACCCAAACACGGGCTCCCCCAGCCACTTTTCTATGCTCTCCATACAGTCGGGCAGAATGACCTCTGCACCCTGCGATCTGCCGTATGCGTCAACTCGAAATTGGAAAAAGAGTCCTGCAAGTTCGGCGTCACTCATGGCTCTAATGCGGCCTCCTCTGGTCAGGATTTTATTTGCTGCCCCATCCACAGCACCACACAGTTCCTTACACGGCACCAACCGACCGTCCTTGTCGGCCTCGGCTAATTTCCGTAGCCAATTGATGTCAATCCCGTATGTTCTCGCTATTGCTTTAACGCATCCGGCTTCGATTTCCAGTTTAGACCTTTCGACTTCCTCCGGTCCAAGCCCCGTGTCCTCATAGGCTTTCAGCCGCTCCCACACTTGCTTTTGTGAGCAGTTCCCGCCGTGTTGGCAAGGCAGCTCCCGGCACTGCGCAATGTCGCAGAAGTTCCCATCAAATGTCAGTCTTTCCATCGTTCCACCTCACAGTCTTTTCCCGAACACCCCATTGGAGTGCGTCCTCGTGGCTATCAAAGTACAGGTCAATGCGGTTTCCGCTGATTGCTCCGCCCACATCCTGCGCTATGTAGATATGCCCATCGATCTCAACCTCTGTCCCCAACGGTATCACATCGGGGTCGGTAGCGATGGTCACGCCCTGTGTGGCTTTCGCTCCTGTGGCTGTATAGCCGTTTGAATACGCTCCACAGCATTTTTCACAGGGGCAGTATGCTGTCACGGTCATGGTGCTTTCGTTCGTGTAGGCGGCTTCCTGTGGCGTTTCTTGGCGGATTGCTTCCGCCACCGGAGGCAAATCAGGCTCTTGCTCCACCGCATATTCTGCTTCGGCGGCAATCAGCTCCCCCCACAATATCCCGGCGGCAATCAGCAGACCAAGGGCCGCACCTCCGGCAACTGTAAATATGCTCTTTCTGCTCATTTTCTTCCTCTCCCGTATACCATCCATTGCATAGATACCCCAAGCGCATCACAGATATGTGCCAGCACCCACACCGATGCGGTGCTGTGTCCACACTCAATATAGCTGATTGTCGATGGTGCTACACCAGATTCCAAAGCCAAATCATTCTGCGACATAAGTTCCTTCTCCCTCGCCTCCCGCAGGCGCTTCCCCATACCCGCAAAATCTGCCGTCATGTGTATCTTCCTTTCTATCATCAGGATCGTACTCTGGGCAACTTACCACCAAAAACGATGTGTATTTTTCATTTTTGGTAGGAATTGCATTCCATCCCTTTACCGGCTCAAAGCGTATAGGCCAGCCCTTTTTTGTGTAGTCTACTTCTGTCCATGAGCATCCTCCATACGCTTTTCTACAAGTCCAGCAAAGCGTTTTCCCTCCAGTGGTAATATGCTCCTTCACAAGTTTTCTCCTCCTCTCACCACTCAACCGTGACTTCACATTCATTCGGCATAAGCAGGCGTAGATTTTGCAAAACGCTTTCCCGGTCTCCCCGGATAGTGAGCCGTGCGTGCAGCAGCTCTGCACCCCTTGCGGGTGGGGCAATTTCGTCGGTCTGCTTCTCCGGCGTTTCTGCTGCCGTCACTTCGGCTGTGTGCCACTCCGATAGTTTCTTTTGCCACAAGTCAAGGTTCCGACCACCTCGCACAAACGGCACGCCCAGCTTTTCTCCATATTCTCTGATGGTTGCGCTGCAACAGCCCATCTCGTCTGCAAGGTATGTAGCTGCCCCTCCACAACTCTGCATATTCCGCAGGTATTCTCGCTGCAGATCGTCCGGCATTCCCTTGAATTCATCCAACGGCATAGGCCGCGTGATGTTGTAAGTTTTCACCGCTCCGTTCATCTCCTTTTTCTGCGCCGCAGTGAGATAGTCACTGGGCAATCTGCATTTCCCACGCTTACGGTTTACATGGGCAAACGCACCTCTTGCAACACGCTTTTTCTGCACGATGTCATAGTCAAAATCATTCATAGGCGGTTATGCTCACCTCCGTCCGTGGGGTCTCCTTGTCGTACAGCACCCGGCTTTCGTCATGACTGACGATAATGCCGCAGTGATCGTCCAGCAGCACACGCGCCTTGACCATCACATCGTCAACAGCTTCCAGCAGATTGGTTAAATCCACTCGCCGCTTGGTGGGCATATAAAACAGGCATTTAACCTCCACTGGATAATCGATCGGCTCATGCACACCAGCCTTTTTGCAGTACCACACAGCTTTTGCCTCGTAGTCGATGTACTTCTGCGACGGCATGATAAACGATTTTCCTGTCTTGCTGCTGTGCATAATGCGCTGGCTGTTTTTCTTTGTAACCGGCGGCAGGGGTATGGTAATTTTTATGCTCATTTCAATACCTCACTCCGATGTAGTCCAATACTCTGGCGTATCCAAGCCCCTTTTCAGTGGGCTTCCACAAGCCGTCCACAGGGTCATACGCCCCACCGCCGATGCAGAATTCGTAGTGCTTCGGGTGTGTGTTTCATGCGCTCAAAGCGGTTTTCGCCCTTTTCGAGGTGCGCTCCAAATCCGCAGAAAACACACCCCGTTCTCTGGCAGCCAGTGCAGTGCAGCTTGCAGTCCGTTAGCGTTGCATCGTAGTCGTTTTCGCCGTCGCTGGCCACGATGTCGCCGTACACGCTGGCGTAGGGTATTTGGCGCTCCACGATAAACCGAAGCACATCCTGCTCCGTCCAAAAGCTCATGGGCTTGCCCATCGGTTGCTTTCCCTCAAAGGCGTTGCAGCCGGTATTCAACCAATACGTCATGCGCAATCTGCTTTCCTCCGCCATCGTCGCTGTTGTAGCCTGCTGCCCGGTTTTGTGTGCGTAGGTTTTCAGCGGTGACTTTTTCATAATGGTGCAGCACGTCGAGGAGATTACAAACGGTGCGTACAACAGATATTCCCATTTCTCGCAGTTGTAGACAGACGGCTGACCGTCTTTTCGCACGGCTTCCCCTCGCAGCCGCTTCATTCTCAAGCCGTTTGGGTTCCTGCGGGCATCTCTGACATATCCCGCCACCTCTTTGCTCACGATGCTGTACCCGTACTTCGTCACCACCTGCCGAATGTTCATCTTCGGGCGCAGGCGAACAAGGTTTACGTTCACGCGGGGAAACTCCCTCCGCAGCCAGTCGGCGTACTCGTTGACGAACTTCTGTATCTCCGGGTACTCAAGGCCTGTGTTGACAAACACAAGATTCAGCGGCCACGGAGGTGTGCGGAACGACGATAGATACCTTGCAGCCAAATATGAAAGCACCGTACTGTCCTTTCCTCCGGAAAATGACACATAACACTGGCCGCCCCACGCGGTGTACCACTCGTCCAGCTTCTCGTAGCTGGTAATCACCTTGTCCTCTAAATCCAAAGCCAGCAGTGATTTCGCCGCCTCTTTCGTCAGCGGAGTGTTAAACCGTTCCATTTCCACCCCCCATCTCCATCTGCCCGTCCACCTGCATAGCTCTGGCAAGGCGGCGGTATGTCCCCAGCTCGTCCAATGCCCGCTTGCGGTACATGGAAAGTAAGGCTTGCTTTTCTTCCTCCGTTTCCGCCATCTTGTAGCCGCCGTCTTTCATGGCAACGATAGGCACACCCTGCCGCCTCTGCTCCCGTATCATCCGGCGGTTCTCTCTGTCCCGCATACCGGTCAATGCTTCAAGGTTTTTCCGGGTGTATGTAATGCCGGGAATCATGCGTAATGTGGTCATGTCAATCCTCCTCGCCAAATGGCAATCATGCTGGGAAACGGTGCCGTTCCCATCGGCTTTCCGTCCAGCTCAAATTTCAGCCTACCTCGCAGGAATCGAATTTCCGCCTTACCCAAAACATAGTCATGAAAGCTGGCTCTGTCTGTTCGCGCCGGAATCAGTAGAACAACCGTTGTCCCCGGCTTCTGTCCCTCGCGGTAGCATTTTTCCGTCCACAGTCCGGTTTCCTTGTTCCCGTAGGGCGGGTTACAAAACACCGTTTCGCCCTCCCAATTTTGCCGCAAACCATCATCGTTTTTCGTGAAATACCGCGCGCACTTGTGGTTTTCGTCACTGGCGGCAGCGTCCAGCGTGAAATGAAACTCCGCGTCCAGCTCGTCAAACAACTTTTGCGGCGTTTCCCAGAAATTCTTATCGCTGGAAAACAAAGCTTCGTTCCGCAATGTCATTCCTCCCCAAACCATTTTTTCGTCACGGCGATAGGAAATTCCTCGATCTCGCTTGCCCAGCGTGCCGTGCCCTTACCGTTGTGCCGCTCGAACACCAGCGGAAAGCCGCCGATACCGTCAAACAGGCTACCCATCGTAACAGGGCGAAGATATTGCGCGCTGATACGCTTTGCCAGGAAGTCCCAGAAGGGCAGGGCGATGGAATTGCCCAGCGCCTTGTACCGGGGGCTGTCCGCAGCCTTGTGGCGCTTGCCCTTGCTGTCCATCCACTCGCCAATGTCTGTCCATCCGTCCGGGAAACCTTGCAGCCGTTCGCACTCCATTGGGGTAAGGCGTCGCACAATCATGCCCGTTCTCACGGTGTTCTGCAAATTGTAGCTGATTCCGCCGTTTGATTTGGATTGCAAAGTCCCGTTTGTTTCGCCTCCCTCGCAGAAGTTCCGGCAATCAACGGCACACACAAGATCAGTGCTGTCCTTGAAATCTCTCTGCTTGCAACTGCTTGCAACGTCCCCCTCGCGGTAATCGCCAAATCCTTGCATTTGATACGTCAGCGGGATTTGGTTGCAGCCGGTTCCCATACGGGCTTGCAGGCTGGGACTGACCTCACCGCAGTCTCGGATGACATCGCAGGCGTGCGACATATCCAGCGCCACAAACGTCTGGCAGTGCATACCGACCTCCGCAGCAAGCGACACCGCCTTATCCCCCACGTTGCGAACCTCTTCGCGCTGATTTTGCGCAAAAGCGATGACCGCTGGCTGGTGCCCATGCTCCTGTGCTCTCAGCGTCCCGGAAACATCATGACTCACGCCCATCACATTCCCGCCTTGATCGTTCAGGCACATCACCGCCGGTTTATTCCCCCCACACTCTGCGTTCAACGTTGGCGATTGCTCTTCGGCGTATCCGATGCTCCGGGCCTGTTCGCTGTTCCCCAGCTTAAACCCGGCGCACATCACGCTATCCCGCGCCATGCCACCGTTTTCATTGGCGTTTAAACTATGCCATACACCATCTTGGTCATACACCCGTGCGCTTTGTGCCTCCCACGGTGTCAGGCACATCACCCCGTGGCGGTCGCCAGCGGTCAGCGTGGGTGATGGGTCGCCTTCTTTGCCGATGCCAAGACCGTTGCCGCTGCCGTCATGATTGCGGCTTTCTCCACCGACCTGCCATCTGGTAGCTTTGTCGTTGATGGGAATAGCCGCAAATATGGCAGGATTGTTCACACCACCGCCAACACCGCCTTGCAGTGTGGGAGATTTTCCGTTTGTGTCAAAAATGCGCTTGCTTTGGCAATCCCAAGCCGTCATGCAGTCCCCGACTGCCGGATTAAAACCTCTTTCAGCAGCTTCGGCAAGTCTTTCCCGCGCCGTTCCGCTCTCCGCAGGATGCCCTGGCACGCTTTTGCGCTCAAAGAGTATTTCTCCTGCGGTGTCACCTCCAAAATCTGCGACAACCGAGATACGGCGGCGGCGGTGGGGGGCTCCCCCCTGGTGCGGGTACGGACAGGT
>OGRH01000412.1_pt1 | contig 35385 bp, 63 predicted proteins | sample 1553461 | NCBI WGS metagenome assembly OGRH01 (sample SAMEA2580092, study PRJEB22360) | human gut metagenome | biome: human gut; feature: human-associated habitat; material: faeces | place: Denmark | collected 2008/2010
ATCCGACTTGCCGTCCCCTGTTTTGTGGCCTGCCATAACCGCCTTATCCGACATTAGGCAGTTATAATACCCTGTTATCACTTCACCTGTATCATGATCAATACCGATTAACGCCAACTTTTCTACTTTGCGCTTATCCATATACCCGATGGATTCAGAAAGCCATTGTGCGTATGCTTTATCGCTTATGATGTAGTTCATAAAGTCTCTCCTTAAAAATGGGCATAAGAAAACCACCGGCCGTTTTTGACTGGTGGCTTCTAAAGCTTTTTTTCAATTTGATCCGGCCAGACTGTATCTGTTACGGTCTTTCCGTCTTTTTTATTGATATCCATTTCATAGGCTGCGCCGTCGTCAAAAATTTCAACAATAAATGCTGTTTCTCCGGTTTTTAAGAGAACCTTATCAAACATTTCTAGTCTCACAGTATCACTCCTTGTCTATATAAGCGGAAGTTAATCTCATCTGTCCCGTATTCTTATCATCAATCCATGCGGTTATTACCTTTGCGGTCTTTCCATTTGGCCCCGTTAATTCCATTCTTACTTCGTAGCGTTTTCCCCAGCCTTTATCAGTTTTTTCCTTTGCTTCATACTCGGGAAGCTTATCATATATTTGCTGGATCAAGTCATCTGCATTTTCCATTGTATATCCTAGTGCCGATTTAAAAGCTTTAGCTTTGTCCTGATCCTTTTGGGGGTTGAGGGCATATTCTAAAAACTTCTCTCTTGGAATAGCAGCTTCCCAGTATCTAGGCAACTTTATTATATTACTTTCCGAATCTGATTTCAATCGATTTTCTATCGTTTCCGCCTGCTTTTTATCCCCTCCATGTTTTTTTACATAGTCGTCTATCCACTTATCCCAATCACCCACTTCAAATTCCCAAGCACAATGGCACCAAGGGTGAATCGGCGGGAAGTTTACTCCCGGCTGACGTTCGCTGATTTTAAACACCTTATCAGCCAGTCCTCTGCATATTGTACAAGTTTTTTCGTCCATCAGCGGGGACAGCTTATAGTATTCAAAATCCTCCTCGAACGGCTGTATAGTGGATTCTGCCATCACGTAGGTTCCCTCTGTGTAAATCAGGCGGTAAGCGTCACGCCGGTTTACGTTGCTGAAACGCTTTCTAAGCTGTCTCACCAGTCTGTCGTAGCTGTCGCCGCGCGCGATTCCCTGCGCGATATCCTGATTTAAATATTGAGCCAGCTTCTGAGTATCATTCCAAATTCGTTTTGAAAAATTCTCGCCGTTGCTCCACGGAACATCAACAAACCTTTTTATGATGTCTGAATTAACAGAATAAAAATTCTTTCCGAACCCAAGCGCTTCCATGCTGTAATTAATGCCTTTTGCCGCTAAACGATTCAAGTGAGAGGTAATCTCATCATTATCCAGCCCAGCTATTTCCGCCTGCCGCATAATAACGGAATATTGCAGTCCCTCCAGACGGTTCAGTTTGTATATGCTCTCGCGAACCGGCATAAGATGGGCGTACTGCGGGTATTTTTTGGCAAACTCGTCCATTTGTTCAATTAGAAGCCGCTTGTCCTCGTCAGAAAGAGCCTCCATCAGCTTCCTGTATTCAATTACATTATTTTCCCCATATTCCTGATAATAAACGGCAATTTGTTTTTCCAGCTTTCGAAACTCGGAATCATAATACTTGGACAGTCTCTTTTTTAACTTTGATTCTTCTTTTTCAGCCGCTTGATTCAATTGTTTCTGCCGATTCGCCCAGTATGACATCTTCTACCACCGTTCTGTTCGTCGGATAATCTGTCATATATCCGTCTTCGTCCTGCTCCTTCTCTATTTGATCAATCTCATTCTGAACATTATCCACAACGGAAAGAACCTTAAGCTGCGTCTGTTTACTTGTAATTCCTGCAAGGTTGCCCGCGATCTGGCTTTCTTCTAACAGATTTGCCGGAAAATTCTGCGTAAATTGATAAGACAGTTTCACCCAGTCGTCTTTTTTCATACCAGATACCGGATTACTGAAAATAAGTTTATAACGCCGGTTCATTCCGCTGGTAAACTTTCTTTGCTTTGTCATAGCTAAATCGCTCATAGCTTGCAGCTTGTATTTCAGCGCGATCCCAGAGGCAGATCCAAAACTCTCATCAGAAATATTAGCCACCATAGAAATTTGAAAAATCAGTTTTTCTAACCGGTTTAATAGGTTTTCCTGGGTGGTGTCCCCGTTCGGTTTTTGTAAAAATTCTACTATTAGGGAGCTGGAATCGCTTCCGTCAAAGTTTATAATGCGGTTATCTCTTAAACTAGCCAGTTCTTCCTTAGTGAGCTTTGCTCCCAGTATTTTTAAATAGGCGTCCGCAAAATACGCTACGTCGTTTGCTTTTTCAGAAATCGCCTCGTTGTACTCGTTAATCATAGTCATTACCGGCTCAAAAATTCCAATTTCTTCTTCATTTTCACGATATTCCGAGGCCGGAACTCCTTCAAATCCGTGCACCTTTTCGTATTCCGGAAGAAAATGCAATCCCCCTTCCATTGTGAAATAGCGCACTGTTTGTTCATCGGACACACTGCCGCTAATAATCTCATCAGAATCCTTATAAAGCCTTACAAAGCATCTTGGACGCTCCAGCACGGAATCATCATAAATAAAAAACGCCTCCATCGGGGAAACATAAGTTATCCCAATGTTGGCTTGTTCATCTACGTAATAAAGTTCATATCCTTTCCCGTAAATGTCGCATAATTTAGATAACTCCGCATTGTTATCGTCTTGATCGTTGTAGCTATCCAAAAACTCCACATATTCCGCAACTCTTTTATCTTCGTCACACAAGACTTTTATAGGAATACCGATAAAAAAACCGTTCATTGTATCCGTGATATATTTTGCAAAGTTAACAGCGATTCTCTTATCCGGTTTCCAATTAGGCTTTGATTTTTGAAAAAAAATCGGGTATTTCGTTCTATAGGCGTCCATTAGCGGCTTATATCTATTCTGAACAATTTCTCTGTGCTTATCAATAAAGCCTCCCAAATTCTCAACGGTTAACCGCTTATCGTTTGCCAGTCGAAACAAGTCAAATTCCTCCTTTTATGGGATTGTATTTCGTCCTCTGCTCAAGCTTTCTAAGAAGGCTCGCGGCAGAATCCGGGCTGTCGTCATGTTCCGCAAATTCAGAATAATCCAGAATTTCATTGATATATTCCGGATCTGTTGATTCCAACCAAAATATATCCTTCCATGCGCTCCTTAGATACGTCGATATTTTTACGAATTTATTCGTGGATTCGCTGTAGATATCCACCGCATAGCCAAGTTCCCTTAATTCTTTTGCCAGGTATCCTTTGTCAGCGTTCTTCTCACATGCAATTGACCCCGCCCTAAAGCGCTTATGTAAAACCGAAATTTCTTGTAAGCAATCGTCTACGTGTTTATTCCAGCGCTTTCCAAATCCGACAATACGCCCATCTGAAAGCCTTTTGAACACTGTATACGCTGTTCCGTCTTCTCCGTCGTAAGCGGCATCAATGTGCGCAAGCCCATTGTAAATGAGATACTCATCGTCAATAAATTTCGGGTTTTGGAACATAGCGTCTTTATCCGCAATGTGTTTCAATTCATAATTTGCCGCGAACAGTGAATCGCTCATAGACTGTCTAAGGGCGTTCAGTTTTTCTCTATCAATAAGGCCCGTGGAATAACAGTCAAATTTGTACGTATTCGGCATAATAGAGATTGCATCGTCCTTATGCCAAGGAGTTCCTGTATTAATAAATCTGCCGCTGCGGTTCTTTATATTTTGCAGCTCCATGTACTGTATTTTTGTTTTTTCCCTTTCGGCGCGGCTGATACGGTCTTTCAGATTCACAATATCGTCAGTAACTATAATATCGCCGTGCTTTCCGGTAATCGAAGTACCTATTCCAAGCCCTACAATCTGCGAAGCACCCTTTGTCGATGTATGAAGATTGGTATCTATTTCAGAATCCGTTTCTTTTAAAAGCACCAAATCCACACCGTAAAGCGTGTAAACTAGCTTTTTTAAAACTGTTGTATTCAATATTTTTTGCGACTGCCGGACTACCTCTGTTACGTCAGTGTCAGTCTTTCTAAAAAAAATTACATTTTCGTTTGGGTTTTCGATAATATGGAGCGCGAGAAACAATGATAAATCTGTGGTTTTGTAAGAACCTCTGTGAGCTAGTAGTGTTTGATCTTCTTTAGCGTATAAAAACGACCGAAGCCATTTATTGTGCAGTTCTGTTAAGTCAGCAAACCCTACCCAATGCCCGATTTTATAAGGTTCATTCCATAAAAGGCTGAGAACTTCTTTTTTTCTGCTGTTCAAAATAGTCCTCCATCTCCTTTATGGAGTTATCTATTGGCTGGGTCAATTCCAGCTTATTGATATACTCGCCGTCCATTTTATTAAGCAGATCGATTGCTTTCATTCGTGAATCCGGTTTTTCTTGATCATCTCCCGCAATCTCCGTTAAAATCATCATGCGGTCAATTCTGCTTAAAATTGCCTTGTTTTTTGATTCATCGATTAATTCTTCATACCTTACCAAAACCTTATCATCGGAAAACAACTTGCTGGCTTTTACATCAACTGTTGTATCCTTCCACTTTGAAGCCGCTGGAAACGCTTCACGATATGCTTTTCTTTGGCTCATGCCCTGGATAAGCCCTTGTACAAATTTTTCGTGTCTGGGGTTTTTTAATATTGCCATATCACCACCACAATTTCAGGATAAATAGAAAGACCGCAAAGCCGTTAAGCCTGCGGTCCTTAGGAAAGTAGGTCAATGAACCTTGTACACTTTTCTATGATACTATTATACATCGGTATTTTCGTACATTTCGTACTTACTCAAAAATCTTTCAAGCTTTTTTCTCGGTATTTGTTCATCATGCCACCCTAAAATAAAAGCAGTTCTTTTCCATGTATTCCCTTTGATGTACTTCAGCCTAATAATGCGCCTGATCTTGCTATCCTGCACAGAATCAAGAAAATTTTCGATTTCTGCCCTCTGCTGTTCCAGTTGAATTTTTTTGTAGGTTAGTTTCAAATCTAGAGAATATGTATCGCTCGATAATCCCTGTATAGTAATACTGTGCTGTGTATAAGGATAGTCTTCCATTGATCCGGTGACGATATCTGACACAGGAGATTTTCTTTTGTCCAATTCAGCTTCCAATTCCTTTATCTCTTCTTTAATGCTGGTATATTGTTCTAGCTGTTCTTTTGTCAATTTTTCAACCTCCTGACAATCTTTTTATCGCACTTCTCCGGCGGGCAGCCTCTAGGCTTACCGGTATCATAGCAATATAGGCAGTAGCGTTGCTGCCCGGAACCTTCAAAAGTTAGAGGTCTGTTATAGATACACCCCTTACAGCTTTTTCTATTTCCGCTTTGTGGCCAGCCCAATGTCCTGAGCCTCCTTGCAGTAGAAGTCATCTTGTTTGTTAGTATGCCAGAAAATAGAATCTCCGGTCACATCACATTCGATATGGGAGAAAGGGCACTCTTTCTTATGCCTATGTACGCAGTCCTTGCAAGTGGTGTGCGGTTTGGGCGGGTCTTTGCTTGCCACCAGAACGGAACAAAGCAAGAAGCCTAACGGTGCGCCTAAAAAATAACCTAAAAGTAATAATTGCCAGCCTGCCATATCAATTTTCCTTTCTTTCGCCGTAGCTGCAAAACGCATCTGGTTCATATCCATTAAACAACCCACAAGTTAGATGATTGCAATACGTACCACCTGTATTGTCCATTGTAAACCATTTACAATCCTTACACCTAACTACGGGTACAGCGTCTGTATTTCGATGAAGTTCCTCCACCGCCTGATCTCTTTCACGCTTTAGTTCTTTGTTTTCGGCTTCCAATCTTAAACATTTTAAAAATTCATTTTTAAGTGTTATGTCAGTTTCCTTTTTTGTCATATTGGCAAAATTATATTTAAATAGCAGCTTTTCAATAGCATTGGCGGCATCATCAAAAAGGCTGATCCCATTATATAAAGTTCCTCTATGCCGCAGTTTTTCAACTAATTCCTTATACATAGCTAATCCTCCTGAACCTGTTCAACTAAGGTCTGCCACATGTCTTCATTCCGGGTGGCGGCATTGTGTAGCCAACGCACTCATAAATTGGGTATCTGGCTCTTCTGCTTTCTCCGCATCGTAAACAACTCCCGTATTCGCAGCGTAAGCAGTTGTCTGTCCCGCGCCATCTGCAATAACTGCACACGCATTCATCACAAGGGTTTGGGATCACCCGGCTCACATTTTTTTTCATAACTAATCCTCCTCAGGCGGTTCTGGAAGCGGGTTGCGGTAAATTTTTGTGCCGATTATAGGTTTCGCGTGAAAGCACCCTATCGGCATTGAAAAAACTGCATCGATATTGTCATCGTCCCACACCTGCAAAAGTGCCCAAACTTTTTTCTCAGCCAGCCATACCGGCTGACCATTCATTTTTCGGAGCTCTTTCATTGTTAGCGGCTCATTTGGCTTGGTTAGGGTGGGCAATGTCTGTGCATACTCCAGAACGGATTCCACACCGAATAGGAAATGAGGGTCAGCATTTTTCTCATCGTAATGTTCGCTCCCGCGTCTGAGTGGATATTGCAAGAGTTCGTCTAAATCAATCAGTCTCTTCATCTTTCAGCGCCTCCTTTGGCGTGAATCCATTGCAACTGATAAGCCAAACAGGGTCGAAATTTACCGGCCAGAAGAACCACCCATTCTTTATGCCGTGAAGTTCAGCTTTGATGTTGAGCTTTTGTGCGTTCTTTTTGTTCTCGTTTTCAAAATAATCAAACATACCTGTTTTATTACCTGGGTATCGACAACAACTATGCGCATCTCCAGGGATATTTCCCCTATATTTGCATTTGTAACAATCAATCATCTTTCAGCGCCTCCAATCTCTTTATAAGTGTATCCGCAGCATTATCCGTTAACGGTTTTCCGCACACTGGGCAAAACTCAGCATTTGTCCAAACTACTTCGTCTCCAACAACAACCGAAAAACCACAGTCGTCTAAAAGAGAGCACTCCCAATTTTCTGGCTTTTTTCCTTCGTTGTTGCACCAAGAACAGCCTTTCCACACTTTCTCAACCTGTTCCCGACTAACGGGGTATAGAGCGGCAATAGCAATATCAAGAGCTTCATGCAATTCGATATCTGACTTCCTGCCTTCAATGGTTGTTATAGGGATAAGCAAATCCCACCATGCACCATTTTCAAGAACTTCAATCGCTTTTTCCCTTGTCATAGCTTAGTCCTCCCTTTTCGTCGAGGCTTGAATACTCGCTTCAATTACCGCGTGTTTGATAACATTCTGAATCTCTCTCCACGCCGAAGCATAACCATCTTGAAAGCCTTGTTGATATTCTGCGCGTAGTTCTGACACATAATCCGTTACTTCGACCTTTGCCATAGCTAATCCTCCAAGTCAAGTTTTGATCCACATACAGGGCAGTAGTAATAAGATTCTATAAATTTTTCATATGCTTCATCTGATTGGATATCCGTGCATGAACCACATACTGAACACTTAATTACAGAACACTTTATCCACTTCCCATGCTTCACCTCTGCTACGTCTGCGGTGGGAAGATAATTGATAAAATTTGATGTATAACAGTTATTACATTTATTTGCTTCATAGTCATGTCCGCAATTCTCTCGACAGAGAACATTTAGCGCAAATTCCCTTTCTATGTACTCAGACATCGTCAATCCTCCTCGTCAAAGCTGTCTAAAGGAACAGAGATTTCATCTTCGTCGGTATCGTCAACAGCAACAAAGACATATCCAATTACAGGTACAACTAATTGGGAACAATCCAGTTCTTCACCAGTACATTGAAAAAAGCTGTCGCAATCAATCTCTGTAATCTTAAAGTATCTCGCCATAGTCAATCCTCCTGTTCCAAGCGAATCTTTAATCTGTGTGTTTTCTTGAATTTTTGTACTTCTACTAAATCCTCACAATCGTGAAGAATCATCATTTGTTCCAACATGATTTGAACGTCCGCGATCTCTTCGGCAATAGCTTCACGGTTATCTTTGCCCCTGGCGTGCTTACAAAGCTCCTTTTGCAGTTCTGACATTTCCTCAAAAACCATAAGTGTTTGAGCTTCAGCACCCCATTTATTCAGAGCTTCGCGATAAATCCCACGTGGTTTTAATTCAGTCATGATTTGCCTCCTTATCCTCTGCATCGAAAAACTGGTCATAAGTTTTTATGCTCACTGCCTTTGTCCTCCCTTCACCGGTTTGCTTCAAAAAATGCCCTTGCGAAGCCAGGCGGCGTGATTGCCCTGCGTTCCTGACGGGTATAGACACCGTAAAACTCCGGATAAATTTCTTTGCTGTGAAGCATGGAAAATTTCTTCATTCCTTCCGGCTTTGCTTCGACAAAGGCCTTCGGAGCATTAAAGTTACCCCACAGCGCAGTCCGCTTTTGATAGCTGTGCCCAAACTGCCAGGGGTCAAAGGTGTAATCAGGTTCACCGAGCCAGCGCCTCAGCAGTCCGTTTGCCGGATTTTCTATCGCCCAGAACCTGGGCCGGCACGTAAGTATAATCCTGCAGCACGCAGAGCACACCTCCAGCCCCGCTTTGAAATTATGCGTATAGTTTCCTTTTCCGTGAAAATGCTTTGCGATTGAAAATTCATCGCACGGCGTGGCAGCCAGAATCCCATAAACATTTTCAAACGGCGGCGCATAGGTGCATACATCATATTCCGGCAGAGTGATCAGCCTCACATCATATCCGGCCTCTTTGTACGGCTTTGACCAGGAGCCCGTGCCGCCGCATAAGTCCAGAATAATTTTGTCCCTGTTTTCCGCTGCTGGCTCCGTGTCAGTGCTTGGTTTAATCATTGCTTTTGTCCTCCGTTCCCGCCTGTTTGCGGCGGGGTTAATCTCTTTCAAAATCGAGTTTCATTTCATCAACGATCACCCGGTCTAAATGTTCCCAAAAGATTTCGTCTTGATCGTGTTCGGCGGAAAGCCTGCTGATTCCATTGATTACCGCTAGGCATCGCTTCGAACCAAAGCCGAAGTTACGGTTCAGCACATAGCACATCAATTTAAAGTACCGGCGCAGAAGCCTTTCCTGATCCGTTTTTACTACCTGCCGAGAATAACTTTCAGCGGCTTGTAATTGTTTTTTTGTAAGCTTGGCTGAATTAGGAATCCTGGCCTTCACTTAAATTCCTCCCGTCCAAAATCTCAATGAGCTTCCTGCATACAGGGCAGCCGCTTTCTTTCACAGCCTTGAACTGCCCGCCCAACGCCACACGAATCTGGTCGACGTATTGGTGAAGCTTCAGGCCGTCCTTCTCTTTTTTCATCGCGTCCTCGTACTCTCTCCTGAGGGCTTCTTTTTCCTCAGCGGCTTCGTCCTTGGAAAAAGTGCCGCGCCGGTAAGCATGATACAGCCAGGCAAGCCCGCGGTATGCAACGCGCTCTAAAGGAAGCGCGGAACGGGGAAGAGGCTTCCCGTTTCCGGCGAGAGAACAAAGCTCATCAAAGGTCATGGCTGATCTCCTCGATGGTTACCTTTACGCAGGGATCCTCCGTGTACCGCTTGATAACCGTTAAATCGGCGATCTGCGCGTCGTCGTCATAAGCGATCCCGTTTAAAGCGTCCGCAACCACTTTCGCGATATTATCGGAATCAGGCTTTTTTGTGGGGAGAAGGTCTCCGCTTAACGCCGCGATCCTGTCTTTGTTGGAAAATGATTTGGGAACCTGAAATCCCGCGTAAATCTCCATCTTCAGCGCGGGCTTTTGTTTTCCCTGAGTCCTGATTTTACCCCGGGTTCCATACCGTTCCAGAAATGAAGTTTTAATCAGATTTTCGTACAGCACTGTGTTTTCCGGCGTGTAGCTGTGCCCGGTTTTGCATGTCCTGGCCCTGGCTTTTCCCTGCGGCTTGCCAGGAATAACGATAAACAGCTTCATTGTTCCTCCTAAAATTCCGGCTGGCGTAAATTAAACTCAGAAAAGGTCTGATGCTTCCCGTCAAATCTGAGAAAATTTTTCCCCGTTTCGCCTTCCTTGTTTTTCGCGATAATCAGTTCCCTGGTGCTGTCCTCCTGATCGGGCCAGTGAATCAAAAGAATCGCGTCCGCGTCCTGCTCAATCTGCCCGGATTCTCTCAGGCTGGTCATATCCGGGTCTCCTTTCCCAGCACGGTTAAGCTGTGCCAGGGTAATGACCGCGATTTCCATCTGCTGCGCCAGGGTATGCAGGTCCATTGAAATCTGCGTTGCCCGTTCGTAAGGCGTTTTCCCGGAGGCTTTCATTAAAGTCAGATAATCCACAAAAATCACATCTGCCCTGGCCTGTACCGCCTTTGACTTGATCTGCTCCGCTGTCCAGCCCGCAGCCGAAACAACCTCCAGCTTTAAAGCCTGGAAGCTCTCGTATTTTTCCGTGATTTTAGCGGCGTCAGCGTCGTCGATCTCCCGGCGTTTTACCTTTGAAAAATCAAGCCTGGCGTAGCATGTGGCCAGCCGCTCGAAAATTTTTGCCGGAGAGGTTTCCAGAGAAAAATATACGCATTGGTATTTTTTCGCCATGTTCAGCATCATTTGAAGTGTCAACGCTGTTTTGCCGGAGGACGGACCCCCGCCGATCACGATGTAATCCCCTGGGCTGATAAAGATATTCCGGTCGATCCAGGGAATCCCGGTTTGTATGTACTCTTTATGCTCCTCGATGTCTGTCGAAAAGTTCAAATAGCCCTCTTTCGCGGTCAGTCCTTCGGCCTTAACGCTGTGGTCGAAGCACTTTAACAGGCTGGAAGCCATAGACTGGCAGCGTTCAATATCTTCTCCCTTTTGGATTTCGTCGATCAAGGTCTCCGCCGCAGCCAGCGCGTCATTTTTCATGCGGGCTTCTTTTAAGATCCTGATATATTCCAGGTAATGGGAAACCGCAGGAGTATCACAGGCGCAGGCAAGACAGAAATCCCGGCACTCCTGCCGGTCGAAGCCTCCGCTTTCCGCTGATACGGTGATGGGGTCAATGGGCTTTCCCAGCTTGAAATATTCTACACAGGTGGAATACACCTGACGGCATAAGCCGTGGTAAAAGCATTTAGGGGATAAGGACAAAGCCGATTCCGGAATCACCTTTTCGGGAGCGATCAGCATTGCGCCGATCAGGGAGCGCTCCGCCTGAAAATCATAGATCAGTCTAAAATCTTCCATTGGCGTCCCTCCTTTTTTACGGCAGCTTCCGGTTCGTCTTCCCAGCGCATACCCCGTATCCAGGAAGCGGGGAGAGGGATATACTGCCCTCCGTCCTTGGTCCAGTCAAAGCTTTTTTTCTGCCATTCCAGTGCGGACAGCATTTTCTCCATTAAGCCGTCGTCTGGATTCAGTTTGTTAAAGGCTTTTAAAGCGTCGCCCTTGGCCTTCTTTTTCGGATAGGCTTCCCAAAAGCTTTGAAAGCGGATCTGCACAGAGGTCTTGGAGTGGTTCACAGCCTTTGCTGTCCCTTTGGCCTTTTCAACCTTTAGGCTCTCGCTCTGTTCCGCTTCCCCTTGGGGGGTAAGGGGGGTATAACCTATACTATTCTTATCTAATCTATACTGGGTATCCGGTTTGGGTACCGTATGGGATACCAATTGACAACCATTGGTATCCATTAAGATGTATTCTTTGCTAGGATTTTCGCGGATTTTTGCTTTCTCCTCTAAATATTTTGTTTCTTGGTATCTATCAGACCGAATTGTGTTATTTTGCTTCCAGTGCGTTACAACCAGCACACCGCTTGAAAAAGTTATCACAAAATTTAATTTTTCCAGTGTTTTTAGATCTGATTTTGAGGCCCCTATCATTCTCAAAACGCTTTGTGGATTACCTACAAATCCATCATCATCGGCGTGCATAGACAAGTGTATGTAAAGCATTTGTGTTTTCGGCGTCATATTCAGAAACAAATCGCTTTCAATAATTGTTTTTGAAAACATTCTTTTATCTGCCATTTTTATGATCACCGCCTGTCCATGCGGCTTTTCAACAGTAGAAACTGCTCATTGTGGATCAGGATTTTTTGCAGCTTTTTGATTCTGCTGATCAGTTCCTGATTAAATTCTTTGATTTCAGGTTCATAATCGCTGACCCAGTAGCCTCCGCTATGGCTTGACGATAGGATCACACCAACGGGGTTGATGGTTTCGCTGGTTCGTTCCTTTTCAATGAAAGCGCGGTTAGTTCTGTCGTTCAGGCCAGTTCTTTTCTCCAGTTCTTTTCTGGTAATTGGCGGATCACCCTGAAACGGGATATATTCTAAAATGTTCATAGCGCACCTCAAAAAGGCAAGCTTTCGTCTTCAAACTCTTCCTCGGCTTGCGGATTGTTTTTGATCAGAGCTTTGTAATCCTCTGATTTTTTGATCTTATCCTGTACCCATTCCGGAAGCTTGTCCATGAAAGCCAGACATTCCGGTGTGGACAGATCAAAGTACACTGTTTCGGATCTCGGTTTCACTTTCGGCATGTTTTTAGGCATGGCCATGATTGCCGCCACATTAGCGTATCCCTTATCGTTATGCAGAATTTGAAGCTGGCAGCTGGTGCCGAGGATATTCACCATATCAAAGCAGTCCAATTCCTGATCGGTAAACTTCTTTCCTCTCCAGGCCTCCAGGTGGCTCCTTAAGGTTGCTTTCTGGGAAAGGGAAAGAGTATATTCCTTGCTGATCACTCTCGGCTTTTCCTCGCCGTCTATCGTGGTTGATTCGTCAGTAACCTCCCAGGTGATCATGACCTTGTGATTTGTTTTTTGGAAAGCCTCGCTCCACTGTTCTCCGAGATCGATTACCATGATACAGACAGCAGTATGTACGCCCTCGGTAATTGGTTCAATAGCGGTTCCTTTTTCTCTTGCGATAATTGCCATAGTTTAACAGCTCCTTTTATTTTTCAATTCCGTTGATCAATTCCTCTTCGATTTCCAGAGGGCAGTCGGTTCCCCTCTGCGTGTAAATATCAATATCGTTTAAGGATTCGTAGGTATGAACGCAGATGATCCGCAGGTGTTTATTTGTGGTTTTGCTTTTTTTGAGCCAGCAGGAGTTGCAGCACAATACGCCGTTGGGGAAAAATACCGGCTCTGTTAAATTGCCTTTCGCGTAAAATTCAACGCCGTTCTTGGTAGGCATAATATACCTCCTTCAGCCACTCCAGGGCCTCGTATTCCGGGCTTTTATCCGTTTCCGGTTCCTCGTTATCGGTATCATACAGGTACTCAAATTCCGCCCGAGAGAGACCGTTATCAAGGGTTTTCATTTTTGCTCACCTCTAAGGTGTAGGATTCGTTATCAAGTGTAAATTCCAATTCAATCGGCTTATACAAAATCCCAGGGGTGCGATTGAACTTTGCGGCCTTTAGTCCTTCCCAATCGTTATTTTCGATTAGGTTTAGCAACTCATGATAAAATTCTAATATGTCCATTTGACAAACCTCCTGTTTTGGTTTAATATGTAGATACAGTATTTTTGTTTGCCGCGTTCCTGGTTGCAGCCGGGCCGCGGCTTTTCTTTTGTCTGTGCCAGGCCGCGCGCCTGTCGGCGCTTTCCTTACCGTCTATTTCACAATCGGCCTTTTTCATTTCTATGTATTCGTCCGGCGTGATCGTGAAGTAAAATGGAATGTTCCGGCCTCTCTGCCTTTTGACTATCTCCAACCTTTTGACCTCCCTGGTAGATGATCTTTTTTAAACTGCTTGTAGACCTGTTCTGAGCGTTGGTCCCTGGCTGTTTGGCAACCTCTGCGTTTTGCTTGTTCCGCTTGGGTAAAAGCTTCTTTCCTGGTCCTCCAAGCGGTGAAAGGCTCGCATTGGCCTATTCCGTGGCAAAACGGCGTCCGTTTCGTACAGCCAAAGCACGGAGAGGGCTCAGTGAATTTGCTGATAATGACCTGCTGCATACCGGCTCCTTTTCTTTTTTAAAGCGTTCCTCAGCTTCCGGTTCCGGTACCGCTCGCCAATATATGCCGCTGTGAATACGGCGCTCCATACCGCCAGAATGATAAACGCTACCGTCATTTCTGTGCTCATGTGCTTGTCCTCCTTTATGGTTTTACGCCTCTTTAAGAGATTTACGCCATGCAATGCACCGACCCATTTTTGCGCCGTCAGATTTTCTCTGAAAATATGGGTTATGGTAAAATCCGCTTTTGTCATAGGTATAAATCGCATAGCAAATACAAGGCTGGCCGTTCATATCCTCATAGAGAAGTTCAACCTCTTCATCAAAAAACTCACATGGCATTTTTGCACCTATCCAAATGATGTTCCAACCGTCCTGATCCACTATTTTCCGAACTCTTTCTCTGTTGTCTGCGTTCATGTGCTTGTCCTCCTTTACTGAAAATCCTTAGTTTTCGAAAGTCTTACGATCCATAGAGCTATTGCATCAATTGGAATTACATAGGTTCTTCCGTCTTTAAACCCCGGCAATTTACGTTGACTGATTTTGGCACAAACATATTCGCTTTCTCTGCCTAAATATTCAGAAAACTGTTTGGCATTGAGAGTTTCGCAGTTAAATCTGGTTCTTATTTCGGTAGCAATTTCTTTGACCAGTGTTCGGTCTTCAAGTGTCATGTATTTTTCTCCTTTCTATCGCCTGAGTGCGGCTATTTTATTAGAAGTTTTATTGCCTTTCTCTAATGTATTCAGGTTCACTCGGTTTCATATTTTCGTCGTATATAAACTCGGATCCAATTTCGACTGAATTATAGACGTTCTCTGTTACGCGATATGTTGCTGTTGAATTTTCCCCGGTTTCTTTATCATAGCTTTGAATTGTTATCTTCCATGAATCCGAATAGGAATAGATAAAAGGCACAAGAGTTGTATATGATGTTTTTCCGTTGCTGTGAACAAGTGGGACTAACATTACCTCTGTATGTGATGGAGTAAATTCTTTTTCGATTACTTCCCCTTGTGTGATTGAATTTTGACAACCAGATAGTAGAATTGGAATTAATAGCAATAACAAAAAACAGATAATCGATTTTTTGAGTTGTTTCATTTTTTTATTCATCACCTTCTTACTTTCAACACAAGATCTTACTCAGATTTTGGAAAATAACGGATTGCTGGTAAATAATATCAATGATAAAATCACGAAAACTATTAAATCTATAGGACAACAATAAAACAGTGACTGTGAGAGTGTTGACCAAAATGCATAATATAAAAGTCAAGAATTCCAAATGCTCGATTTGCTCCTGTTGTGGCCCAATAGGAGCTTTTCTTTTGTTTGTCCTCAATTTTTCACCCCACTTCCTTCTACTTGTCTTTCCTCCAGACCCGCGATATAATACAGGAGATAGGGAAGTTAGTAGATATATCAAATACTGCTTCCACACAACAACCAGTTGTCCAATCATTTATTAACTTGGGGATTATCATAAAATCTTTTGAATTGTTAAAGCTCAAGACTTATTTTGGAATTTAGGTTCACAGATTCCCTCAGGTACAGTAATAAGTGAATCTCTTTCCACAATAAGGTTATCCGACAATACAGTCCGCTCTTGTATCGCTACTACAAGGGCGGCTATTTCTTTTGGCTCCGCCTTGATCGTAATTTTCATATCTCTCACCCCGCTTCCTTTTCGCCACAGATATTCACGTTTTAGTGATAGTGCTTTTATTTAACTGTTTGTTGCCTCTTCGCCGTATATTTGCTTGCACTGTTGTTTGCGCGAGATCGGCGTTGTATTTAAGACGTTTATTTTCATCAAGTTCCCCTGTGTATCCGCGTTTGAGTTCTTCGTAAACAGCAGCAACACTTCTTTGGATTTTTGAGGCAATATCTACTACTCTGTTTCCGTCGTTGTATAGCGATTCTATTTCGCGACGCTGGTCAAATGTCAAATATGAGTATTTTCCCATTTTTAAGGCCCCTTTCTTTGTTAAGATTAAAAAAATAAAGCAGAAAAATCGTTTTGATTTCCTCTGCTTTTAATATTACTCTCTCCAACCGAAAAAGTCAAGAGTAAAAGCAGAAAAAATTAAAATGTTTTTTTAGAAGGCTTCAAGCGGATTCGGCGACGTACCTTTCAAAGAGCGATCCCGACGTTTCAAAGCCTAAAATCTCACGAGGATAATTATTGATCCATGATTCTACGCGGTGAATATATACGGCGGTTACTTTCCGGAAGTCTGTTCCTTTCGGTAAGAATCGCCGTATCATTTTGTTTATATTCTCATTTGTTCCCCGCTCGTATGCGCTGTATGGGTGGCAATAATAAGCTTTCGTGCGCTTTCGGCCCTTCCCATAAACAGAACGTTCTATTCCGGCGCAGTCCGCGAACTCTGATCCGTTGTCAAATGTAATACTTTTGAATATCGTTGAAAACCGTTTTCCGTAACGGCGTTCCAGCTTGTTCAGCGCCGCTACAATGCTGATGGAAGTCTGATCCGGTATCTTCATAATGATTTCCTCCCGCGTCAACCGTTCCGAAAGGACAAATAAAGCTTCCTTCGTCTTTTTCTTTCCGCATACGCAATCGCCTTCCCAATGTCCGAAGGTTTTTCGCTCTCCGATCTCTGGGTCGCGTCTTTCTATGCTTTCACCCGCCGACGTGCGTGCGGATTTTTTGCGCTCCACCTTGTCGTACTTCCTTTTGCGTTTTCCATTTTCCGGCAAGCTCTTGCGACTGATACTGTAAAATATACCTTTATCGATATAATTATAAATCGTCTTTTCACTAATCTTCGTTTTAAAGGTCAGCCCCAGTCGTTTGATTTCTCCTATAACGGCGGCGGGTGAATACCCTTCTTCACCGATCTTTTTTTCGATGAAGGCGGCTAATTCGTAATCGTTCCCGATCTTCAATTCCCCGCCTTTGTCTTTAAGATTTTCTTCATAGCGTTGTTGGGCGATTTCCGGCGAATAGCATTCTTCCATTGTCAAGTCGGAATTCAAATGCGTATAGGTTCCGCGCTTTAATTCTCTGTATATCGTTGTATTATGGACGTGCAAGCGGTCGGCAATTTTACAAGGCTTCAAGCCCTCTTTCAGTGCCTTCTCGATTTTAAGGCGATCCGTCCACGTCAAATGCTTGTGCATTCTCGTTTTCCCCTTCCTACGAAATAAAAAAGGGCGGCATATCCTGCCGCCCTCCGTTGCTTCGCTTATTCTGCCAAGAACTGTTCAATCGCTTTCTTGATAACTTGCGCTTGCGCCGTCCCTGTTACGGCGCACTTTTCCTTGAAGGCTTCTGCCATCTCTTTCGGAATGCGCACGATAATAGAACCATATACGCGATTATTATAGCGGTTCTTCACCGCCGAAGAAGTTTTTGTTTTTCTTTTTTCCGCCATCGTCCTCACCTTTAAAACAATTCTTCCGCTTCGACGTAGGCACGCAATTCCTTTTCATCGTTGCAAATATCCTTCGGAACCTTGTATTCCACGGATAGTCCGCCAATCGTACAGGAAAGCACCCAGCATTCGCGCCGCTCTGTGATCGTGTATTCTTTGTTTCCCTTACGAATAACCATATTCCGCCCCTTTCCGCCCGCTCCGTTGACAATCACGGGCAAATTATATTATAATAGGGCTTACGGGAAGGGCGGTTTCCCGCCCGTTCCCTGCCTATGAAAGCTATTTGCTTTCTTTGGGATTTGAAGCCTTGTCGGATTTTTGTTTCTTCAAAGTGATTTTGATAACAACGCTTTCCACCGCTTCGTTATTCTCAATCGCTTTTGAAAGCTCCTGCAAGGCTTTTCCTATGTCCTGCGCCATTCTCTTCACCTCCTTTCGATATTTTAATTATATCATACTTATTGCAGTATGTCAATGGATTTTGTAAATAAACAAGAAAAAATAAGCCGGCGGGAATTCCCCCCACCGCCTTCATTCGTTGTCTAAAAGCCAATCAACAGAAACGCCCAACGCTTTAGCAAATACTTTTAACTCAAAATCTGAAACAAATCGCGTTCCAATCTCTATTCGACTTATGCTATCTCGTTCCAAATTGGCACCCATTGTTTGGATTTTTGCCGCTAAATCTTCTTGACGCAGTCGTTGAATAACCCGTGCTTCTCGTAATCTTTCCCCACAAATATTCTTTTTACCGTTATAGTCATATATTTTCATTGTGCCATATTCCTTCTTTATTCTTATTATTAGCGAATAATGTGCTAATATTCCGCTTTATTCTTGATTTTACAGTGTGAACCATGTATAATTGTGTTAAAGATCAGAATTAAGTATTCTAATCAATTTCAGTGTTATAATTAGGAGGAATCGGAAATATGAAATGCCAAAATTGCGGTGCAAACGTTGAAAACGCGCAGGTGTGTCCTAATTGCGGAACCATATTACAAGCTGGGAATTCTACTTCTCAGCAAATACCTACCATCATCATCAACAATGTGAACAAAAATGAAAACACTAATATTAATGCCGGATACAGCGGTAATGGTATTAGTCATAAGAGTAAAATGGTCGCTTTAATTTTAGCGATCTTTTTAGGCTGCCTTGGCATTCACCGTTTTTACGTGGGGAAAGTAGGAAGTGGGATTATATGGTTTTTGACTGGCGGTTTATTTGTGTGTGGTTGGATTTATGATATCGCGAAGATCGCTTCCGGCACTTTTACCGATGGTGCTGGGTGTGTAATCAGAAAATAAAAAATCCCCCGTCTCAATCCGTCTCGGATAAAGCGGGGGTAGCTTAGCAATATTAAACTTTTTTAATAGAGGACTCAATCTGCCTTCTGATTTAACGAATTTTTTGTCGTGGGTTGGTGATCAGCAAGATATTCCAAAAGATTAAAAACATCTCTTGGAACACTTACATCGGTTAAATATTCGCTGCAAGATGGGTTTGTACAATGGTAATGGAAAGATGAATCATGGGATAAATCTATGTTCCCACGTTTTAAACATTTAGGGCAAATGCCAAAAGGAACTATTTTTAGAAATTCAAAACGATCAATGTTTTCCATTTTTTAACCTCCGTTTTATAAGTTATATTAATATATAGTAGCCGATTAAAAGAAATATATCAAAAACATATGTTCTATAATATATAATTATATCTTATGTACTAAATAAATTCAAGAGTATTTTTCTGAAATAACCAATTTCTCCAAATGGCGAAATTGGTCGGTTTGATGATTTTTAAAGCAACAAGTCATAAATAAAAAATCCCCACCGGCTGCAACCGGAAGGGAGAATAAAAGGAGTGAATGGGTGATGTCGCCTAAAGAAAATATTCAAAACACTATCCACGCAGATGGAACTGAAATATCTGTTATTTCTTTTACAGACGAAAGAGAAGATTATATATCTTTAACGGATTTAGCAAAACATAGAAATTCTTAAGAACCCAATATCGTTGTTGGGAATTGGATGCGAAACAGAAGCACCATAGAATTTCTGGGATTATGGGAAAATTTAAACAATCCAAATTTTAACCACATCGAATTCGAGGGGTTTAAAAACAAGTCGGGAGGAAATGCATTTACACTCTCTCCTAAATGATTTGCATAATAACTTAAAACTTCCCAATGGTTAAAAACCGCCCGCTTCTGTTAGCGCAGAAACGAGCGGCGAAAATAGAACAGCTTACCCAAAGTGGATAATGCGTCCAAACAATGAAATTATACCACTTTCTGGGTAGGCTTGGCAAGTCTTACTTTGGAGGTGGTTTTTATTATGGCAAAAAGCAGAGTGAAAAAGAGGCCGGACGGCAGATATGCTATGCAGATATATTTAGGCACCGTAGACGGAAAGCGGAAATATAAGACGGTGTATGGGGGGACCCCTAAGGAAGTACAAAAGAAAGCTGACGAAGTGCGGATTCTGAAGGCCGGGGGTTCGAATCCCTCCGGGCGGGCCAAGAAAAAACCGCATTAGGCCGCCATTTTCGGCCGTTTTGTGCGGTTCTTTTTTTATCTGAAATCAGCGCAAAATGATGCAAAGTAACGGTATATAATTAAAAAAATGCAAGTCAAAATGCAAGTCAAAACATAAAATGAACAGCCCTCCCCACCGAAAACGGTAAGGAGGGCGGAGTTATATAATGAAAAAGAGAGCCAGATTACTCCGACTCTCTCAAGTGTGCATCCGAAAACACACACCCCAATTATTGATATTTATACATCAAACGGACAATATGTTCAAGCCTGGAATTATGTATGCGAATACGTTACATAGTGTGTTTCTTCCTGAGACAAAATATTTATCAATTCGAAAATAGTGGGATCTGGTGTAAGAAATCTCGTATAATCAACGGTTTCTTGAAATTCATGTGGCTGTTCTGTTTTTTCTTGCATGTTTTATCATCTCCTGTTCAAGCCTGAATTTATACCCCGCGCCAGGCAAGCGGCGGTTGTAAGCAAAACGCGCTTTTATATTCCGCCGGCGTTAAGCGGGAGAAGGTTCATCATGTGATTGATCGTGTAGCGTTTTACGCGACTTGAATCCCCGCAGCAGAAATTAACCGCACAAAAAAGGCTGTTTTTGAGGTCTTCTAATGGATATAAGCGTTTAATACCGCAAAAGAGACCATAATTAATAATATAAGCCCCCAGGAAAATTCCCGGGGGCTGTCTTTCTATTATTCGCTTTTCTTAGGTTCGGTATAAGAAAGCGCCTGGCTGGAATCGCTTAGGCCGCTTGTAGTGGGGTCATTTAACAGGTTCCATACAGATACCAGAACCGACACCACGATTACAGGGCTCTGGACAGCCTGTAAGAGCACGTTCCCTACAGCCTGCCAGCTTGTCATGTCTTCCCAGTTGAAGCCTAGGCATGCCAGCATGGGCAGAAAAATGGACGCTGCCAGGTTGAACCAGAACACAGGGTTTTTAAACCGTACCTTCCAGTTGATTTTCATTTCAGTTCCTCCCTTAACTCGTCGATTCGGTGATGGGCGCTTTTCGCGCTGTCCTCCACCTTATACATTCTTTCAATCAGGTTATTGTGCTTAGCCACTTTTTCTTCGAGTTTTTGAATCCGGTAGGTGGTCAGCCGGCTGGAAACTAAAACGCCTCCCAGGCTCCCCACGATGGTTCCCAGCAGAGAAATGACGGAGACGATGATTTCTGTTGACATCAGCTCCACCGCCTTACTCGATTACAATCTGAAGCTTTCCGATGGGTTTGCCAAAAGCGCCCGCGTAGCCGTCCTGGCCGTTTCCGGTTTCATTGTCATACTGCCAGGGATAATAGCTTCCGCCCACAGGAGCGACCCGGTATTTGGCTTTCTTATACGGCCTGATGCTGTCCGGGGTGTAATAATACACTTCAACAGCGTCAATCTCCAAACCGTTTCCCGCATAGCCGTTTACTGCGTCGTTGATATTGCAGCCGGTCACATAGGGAAGCCAATTGCCGCCCTTAATATGTACCCGGTACTTTACGGAACCAGCGGAAACACGAACAGCCAGGTCTGTGACGGCTCCAGTAAAACCCGCGTAATCCTCAAGGTTTTTTACCTCGGGAAGCCAGCCGTCCGCCTTGGTTCTTACCCGATAGTATACATCTGCCGTTTTTGCCGGCTCGGGCGCGGGAGCTGGAGTTGGCTTATTAAAACCATTAAGGCCCTTCTCCTTGATAGCCTTAGGATAATCCTGATAGCACTCATTCATATCCACGCCGCCCTGGATTCCGGGAACGCTACCGGAGCTGGTGTACTGCCACATGCCATATTGGCCGGAATACTGGCACTCAGTAAAATACTGGGCAGCCCAGACATCATAGGGAAGCTGGTCAGGATAGAATTTGCTGTCAAGCCAGCTGAGGGAGGCATAAACGCCCACATAATACCCGGCCTTTTCAACCTCAGAGCAGAAAGCCTTAATTACATTGGTCAAAGTCTGCCGGGAAAGCGTGCCCATCGTTCCATTGTCCTCTACGTCGTAATAGACGGGGTATTCGAATTGCTTGCCCTTAATGGTGTCCAGGAAGAACTTAGCCTCCTGGCGCGCCTCAGCCTCGGAAACCGCATAGCCGTAGTGGTAAGCGCCTACTGGGATCCCGGCGGCTTTGGCTCCCTTGTAATTGTTTTCAAACTGATTGTCCACCTGAGAAGGATCCGAAGAACCGAAAGAGGAACGGAGAATGGCGTAATGGATTCCAGCTCCTTTCACTTGGTTCCAATCGATTTTCCCCTGCCAGGTAGATACGTCAATACCAATGATTTTCATTTTGCTTCCTCCTTGTTTTCTAAAGCGGATAAACGCCGCTCTAAATTCTCAATTTGCTTTTGCTGCTTCTGCACCATGCAGATTAAAGGGGCAATAAATTCATCATAGCGAAGGGAGTAGATATATTCTCCTTCGACGGTCCGGGTTTTTAATTCTTTCCGTATTACAGTTTTTTCCTCTCCGGTTTCCTCATCTGTGACAGTCTCGGGAACATCTTCGTAATAATCCTCCGTTTTTGGGGATTTGATGAATCCGGCGAAATCCATGCTTGTCATTCCAAGCTGAGGGAACAGCTCCTCAATATCCTGCGAGATCAGGCCCCAGTGGGTTCTGCCGCTGTCAGCGTCGTTAAACACATAGGAGCTTGGCTTCAGCCCCATAATAAACGCCGTTATTTTTTCCGGGTCAAGATCTGTGATATCGTGCTTGGCGTTTCGGTCGGAGGTTTGAATAGTGCCGTTCTGGGCGAAAACAGCGCGCCATTTCTGGTTGGCGACTCCTAAATATAAATGGCCTGTTGTGCCGGCGTTAACAGAAGGCCGAAAAGCCTTTGCTTCGTCTGTGCCGTTGCTTCGCAAAACAACGCCATATTCATTTCTGGAATCACCGCCCAACTGTAAAATTCCGTTTCCGTAAATTTGAGGATAACTTGAGGAGGTATATTGATGTCTGGCGCTGATTGCTGCGTTGATGTTGTCGGTCAAAACCTTGTGCCAGGGATTCCACGATGAAATATCGCCGTTTTTAGTTCGATATGCCAGCCAGCTGCTTCCATTATATTGGCCTAAAAACTGTAAAACATAATTATTGCTGGTTTTCCCGGCGGCTGAAAGATAGATTCCATTGAGGCCAGAGCCATTAGTCGCGGCTTCATAAGCGAAACCAAAGCCGTTGTCTATGTCATTTAAAGCGGGAGTTTCGCTGATCAACGGAATTTCCTGCCGCAGATAATTCATTAAAGCGATATTATCTGTTGTGGCTAAAACCCTTTGATTGGCTGGATAAGGAGGCGTGTTATATTTAAAACCCGGAGTAAAATACAAGATACCGTTTGAAGCCCAAATAACATCATAGGCATCTGGATCATCTTCTCTTTGAAAGCCCCACCCCTCGCTTGCGCTTCCCGCTGGGTCGGCAGTCAAGATACGATTTACATTAACGATATTAGAATTTTGGCAGTCTAATGCGTATTTTTCGTCCGCTGGTCCGCTGCCGCCGTACTGATTGGCCTTCAGCTTTAATGCTCCCTGCATTTCTCCGCCGGTAATTGGTAAGGCTTCCACATCAGAGGCAGACGGCATTTGAGCCAGCTTGCCAGAACTGTTTAGGGCTGCAAGGCCGTTAGGCTGCCCTTTGCTTGCTTCCAACGCGTCCAGATCAGCTTGGAGAGAAGCCACGTCGATGTCCTTTAACTGGTTATAGATTTCTTCCGCGTTTTCCCCCTGGGTTTTAGCGTAGTCGCCTTGAGTTTTCGCATAGGCCGCCTGCGTTTGGGCCGCCTGTGCCTGTGAATTTGCGGATTCCGCTGCTGAAGTTGCGGCGTCGGCTGCGGTATTAGCAGACTGTGCCGCAGTATTTGCCGCCTGAGCCGCCGTGTTCGCTGACTGAGCTGCCTCATTGGCCTTGTCTGCGGCTTCACTGGCGATTCCTGTGGCGTTGTTCGCTTCGTTGAGAGCTTCCGCCAGCCTGGAAAATTCGTCTGTGCTCTCGATCGCGCCGTCATAATTGCTCTTGATAATGCGCAGAGGGGGAAGGGTTACCTTTAAGGTATGGTTGTCTGTGTCAATGATTTGAAGCTCGCACAGCTTGGTAAGGCCGGATACCGCCATCATTTGAAGGGTGAAGGTTACGGTCGCTTGGTTTCCTTCCACCTCGCAGGAATTATAGATCATGGTGTTGTCCGGCTTCTGTATGTACACGGATACCGTTTTCCCGGTTAAATCAAGAGGAGAACCGTTATCATAGAGATAAATTCTTAACTCTCTGCCGTCCGCTTCCTCCTGAATTACTCGGATTTCTCCAAGGGGCTGCTGCCATGTGCTGTCAATCTCTATTTCTTTGTAGACCAAAATTACACCTCCTGCTTTTGTTGAAGACTATCAACCTTGTCGGACAACTCCTGAACCGCTTTCCAAAGGACAGAAACCATTCCGTAGAGATCGATAGCCTTATCTCCGCTTTCAGTTTCCCGGCGGATTTCTTCCGGGGCTTCATCGTACATCAAACCTACTGATTCATTTTTTGTGCCGACTGATTTTCTTTTTAAATTTTTCGCGTTCTCCTCTGGGATCATGTCTTGTTTCAGCCGATAACGGTACACCGCTGAACCTCTCACTTTCTCTAAGAAGGTTCCGGACAGCTTTTTTACTCCGGTTTTCTTTTTTCGGTCGGAGGTCACAAGAGATCCATTGGAATAGATATTTCCGAACTTTGCGTCACCGTTGGATTCAATGGACGCTCTCATATATCCATTTGTACCGAACTCAATTTTATTTTTATCATATAAAACGCATCCGGCATTTGTAAATTGGAGGTATTGATTTTCGCTTCCTTTAAAATTAGCAAAAGTACCAGCCAACTGAACGCATTGATCATTTTTTCTAAGAGCGGCTATGGTATCGGAAAGCTCTAGGGACGGATCTTCGCCTTTGTACAATAGTTTTAATGTGTTCACATCTGCGTATATAATATTCTCAGATGATTTATTTTTTGTGCCTCGTTTTAAAACTACCGTGCCTTCCCCAGTAGAAGAATTTCCGTAAAAGTCAAGGACATTACTTCCGCCTGAATATCCGGTGTTTGCATTTGATCGAACGGTAAGATCTCCGCTTGAAACAATTTCGTCCTTGTTCGCCAACGGAAAATCCTTGCTGATCCCATCGATTGTTATAAGCAGCGACCCAGAATTTCCGCCGGGATAAGAAATCCGAAATCCCTGGTACGGTTCACCGCCAGCCCAGTTCCCGGAACCGATTCTTGCGGTTGTTGTTACCCCATCATCAACGCCTTTCAGTACGGAAGAAGCAAGCTCGCCTTTCCCGTTGTTTGCGTCAAGATCGAAATATACAGCGCCGGTTTTAGAAGAAATTTTTCCAGTTACGACGGTGTTTGCAATAATTCCGGCAAACGTCGTTGAAGTTGTCCATACCCAGTCTGTGTTTTGAGCATTTCTTTCTTTTGAAATCTGTATTCCCTGGGTACCAATTCCCAGTGCGCCAAAGGTTGGGCTGTCCGGGTCTAGATCCTCAAATAGAATAGCTCTGACATCTTGCTTTTTTGCAATGCTGTTTTGAACTCTAAGCTGGCTGTAGGTTCCGTCAATAAATCCCTTGATCTGTTCCGCTATCAGACTTCCGTCAGGCCTTACAACATTATCTATCTTATTTACAGAAGATGTTACATTGTCAAAATAATTATACTCAGAGCTTCCCAGGACAACGGAGGAAACTTTTTCTTTTAAACAATCATAAGTAAGTTCTATCACTCTGGCTTCTGTTTCAATCCCGAGTTTGTAGTGTTTACAGTGAATGGTATCTCCTAAAGATACGGATTCCAAAACAGAAAAGTCCTTATACTGTACGGTATTTTGCAGTAATACCATATCGGCAGAAATGGATATCTCGGGTTTATCCAATCCAGACGCGAATTGATCTTTACACTTCTGAGTTAAAGCTGCGTCTAACTCTGCCTGCGTATCGCAAATAGTCACTCCGTTTTCTTCATCGTCCTCACTGGCATCGGCGCGCATCTTAACGTCTTCAAACGACATAACGGCAACTTTTATAATTGGATAATTATTAATCAGATCGCTGTCTACATACCCATTATTTGTTATAGTGTATCCGTTATATGCTTTAGGATAAATACGCGTTACAACTTCTCGGGTATCAACGCTTTCCGTCAATCCGTCCGCCGGAATATTTTTTCCATATAAAAGCTCGATCCCTTTATCTGTCCCGATAGATTCATCAATATGAATTCTAAAGTTATCGAAAAGGATTTCTCCACCCCAGCGACTGATAAAAGAATTATCCTCGCCGCCGTTGATTGCCTCAATTAAGTTTTTAAATTGATAATAGGCAGTCGCTTTTTTTGTTATGTTAGATTCACCGGAATACTTGCTGTTTGGGGCCGTCATAAGATCGAGCGCCTGTTGACCGGTTTTCTCCGTGGGGCGTATATCAACTAAAAAGCAGTCGTTCATTGCGTCCATAAAAATCGGCTCCAGCGTTGCGGAAACTCCGGAATCAGACTTTTCTTTCTCTTTTACTCTGAAAAGCTGGTCGCCGTTAAAGCTTGGGGCTTTTATCACGGATTCTTCAATGATATATTTCCATCTGCCTAAATCATCGATTGGGTGTTCAAGCTCCATCTGCCAGGAACCATTTAGAACTGTTTTCAAATCGCACTTTGTTGGAAAAAGCGTCATATCGCCGTTATAAGAAAAATTTGTATTATCCGGGTTATAAATTTGAATCAAGGTTTATACCCCCATTGCGGAATGATCGAAAGCTGTCCCCCCGATATAGAAATGCTTGTGTCTCCACGAGGAAGCCATAAATCTTCATACCTTCCCGAGATAGCGGTATTCATTAAAGTACCGTCTTCCCGATACGCTATCATATTGCGGCTGTCTATCGTTAAATTTTGCCCTACATTTGCCGTAATTGTTTTCCCGTTTACTGTGAGCGTGTAGTTACCTTCCCCGACAATTTTATAAATTGGCTTACAAAGGTCATATGGATTAAAGCTTATCGTTGAAAAAGTCTTTTGCCCACTTTTTAAAAACTCATAAGGGTAACAGGTAAAAGTCACGGAAAACTGACCGTATTTTCTTAATTCTCTCTCCAGTTCGTTGTAGTCAATTATAAGAACCTCATAAAAGGTTTCAAGGGAATCCGAAAAGCTCAGCTTTCCGGTTCCCCTCAACCACCTCTTAATATCTCTTATTCTTTTTTGAAAAAGCTTGTCTATTACGGCAAAAGTGCATTTCACAGTAATATTTCCTATGCTGTTGTCGTCGGAAATCAGATCTCCATCTCTGCCGGGTACCGAAAAGGTTTCATAGCGTTTTTCTGGTTGGGAAATTTCGGGATAGTCCGGTAAAAACACGCCGTACGATGCCCCAGAGGCCCCGTTATAGACAATTTCGAATCTGTCAAGACTGCATTGAACCATTAGGCAAACCCCCTTGCTCTTTGTACCGCTCTTTGCTGACCGCCTATCCTTTTTATGGTATATTCCGCTGCCATTTCTTTTAACGGCGTCCCATCGACCGTCGTGTTATTAACAACCTGGATAACCAGCCCCTCCAGAATCCCCGTTAGGTCTACCGGTTCCGCGCTGGCGTTTGCTCTCGCGGCTTCTTTCGCATACTGTACGGAAATATCGTGAGGAATAACCTGTGATCCGTTGGGAAGATATGTTAATTCACCACGTCCGCCCTCGTTCATATATGCGAATCCGCCTTGCCAATTGTCGGTTCCGTGCGCCAGATACGGGATCTCACCGATATTTACGCCCGGGATCAAATTGATTACCCAAATAGCGCCGTTGATCGCCCATATCACTCCATTAATCACGGATTTAACACCGTCTACCAACGCGTTAAACGCTGATCCAATACCGTCAACAATGCCTCCGACAAATCCCGTAAGACCGTTCCAGGCGCTTTCAATTCCGCTGAACACTCCGCTGATTACGTCCCAAATAGCGCCGAAAACAGCCCCTACGACATCGAAAATAGCTCCAAAAATAGTCGCGAATACATCGATCAGAGGAGAAATAAACTCTACGATCTTCGAGACGATCCCAACTACAACTTCAATAATAGGAGAAATGATCTCCACTATTTTACCAATGACTTCACCGATGAAAGAAATAATAGGAGAAATTACCTCCATCACCTTGGAAATCACATTCACAACGACGGTAATAATCTTTTGAATAGGAGGCATTAACGCTTGAACTGCGCTCATAATAGCCTGAATAATGGAAATCAGTGGTGGCATTAAAGACTGAATAATATTCGATACCACCTGTACAATCTGAGTAATCACAGGAGCGAGCGAACTAATCAATTGGTTAATCAAGGGTGCCAGCATGGCGACTAGTTCCCCGATAAAGGTTATAATTTGAGCCAACACTGGCGCAAGTTGCTGCAAAACACTTCCAATTGTCTCAAAAATAATTCCGCCGATTTCCATCAGCAAGCCCATTAATGTTTGAAGAATTGGCTGCAAGGAAGACATAATAGTCGAAATCGTGGTCATGACAGATTCTCTAAATCCATCGTTTGTAGCCATTAAGTAGCTGAAAGCCGCGACTAATCCCATGATCGCAGTTACCGTAAGGCCTACCGGCCCAGTAAGAGCGGTAAATATACCTTTAATTCCGCCAAGCCCAGATACCGCTGTGGAAATTCCACTTATTGCCGTGGAAATTCCGCCTATTCCCCGCACCAGCGTCCCTACTACTGTAATCGCTGGCCCTATCGCCGCTACAATCCCAGCAAACGCCGCTGGGCTGATTCCAAGATTTTGCAGGAACGTGGAAAAAGATTGGATCTTGGTTATCACGCCGTCGAGCGCCGGCGACATTTCTCCTATTGCGTCAAGCACGCCTTGAAATCCGCCTTCTTCAAAAGCCGTGTTGACTGTAGTAAGCACTTCGTTTATTTTAGGTAAAACATCTTGCGCCAATTTTTCAAATATGCCGGACGTAACATTTCCTAAAAGCCCTTGAACGTTATCTTTTAGGGTCGACATCTGGCCGCTAAATGTCTGGCTTTGCTTTTCCATAGACTGGAAATATCGTCCGCCTTCCGATGTAGACCTTTGCATGGAGGCTGTTATTTCATCAACAGAAATCGTTCCCGCACTGATACGGTCATAAAGGCTTTCCATGCTTTCTCCGGTGGATTCGCTTATTTCCTGCAACGGGTTGAATCCTGCTTCAATCATTTGCTTTACATCTTCCAAGGACACCTTGCCAGCGGAAGACATTTGTCCATAGGCAGTCGCTATTCGATTCATTTTATCGGCTGAGCCTTGGGAAATATCCCCTAGCATCGTCATTTTGTCCAGTGCATCGTCAGCCGTAAATCCGTAATTCATTAAAAGCTGTGTTGTTTCTGCAAGTTCCGGCATTTCAAAAGGTGTGGAAGCAGCAATATCTTTTAATTCATCTACTACCTCAGCCGCTTTTTCCGCCGATCCTGTCATTACCTCAAACGACGTGGCGTAGGTCTCCATCGTTGCATTGTACTTTACACCTATTGCCGCGATTCCCGCAAAAGCTGTAGTAGCCATTGTTATTTTTTTGCCTGCGGATTGAAGCGACTTCCCTGCGCTTGAAAGCTTTTTTCCCATGTCACCTATGGTTTTTTGAAAATTCCCGGCGCTTTTTTCAGCGTCCTTGATCGCTCTGTCGAATCCGGTCGCATCTCCTGTTATTTTTGCAGAAAGAGTATAATCAGCCATTTTTCACCGCCTTTCCAGGCTTTTTTAATCCGTTGGCCTGATAAATTTTATCTATCCAGCTTTTTCCCTCATTGGCTTCCACTTCTCTAACGATTTCTAAATTTTCAGAAACCGTTTCCGCATTGGCCTTTTTTACCTTGTTTTTTCGCCATAGCTTCAGCGCTCTTTTTCTTTTTTGCCGGGTTGCGTTATATACGGCGGTAAAAACCGCATTATATAAATGCGTGCTGTCTGCAACAAGCTTGTTTTCCCAAGCTTTATAGATGAACATTTTTTCTTTTCTGGTGAGCGCATCATAGTCGGTTCTCGAATACCCAAAATTTGCAACAAAAAAAGCGAAGTCCATTTCTTTACGAAATGGCTCCGCTAATTTGTCGTAGGCCGGGTCAGGCTCGCGGCTCAGATATTCAAAATCGATTAATCTGCTCGGAAGAAAAAAGGGCAGTCACGCTCCAAAATGTTGATAACCAGACCGCACACCTTAGAGTATCCCTCCGCCTGAATCAGTTCCTCCGCAAGTTTCATTCCCTCTTTAATCGGGACAAAAATATCGGAACCGGCTTCTTTCAAACCGTAGGCAAAGTACGCTTTTAACGACGATACGCCAAGCATTCCACCGCTTTCGCTCAGTGCGGCCAGAGTTGGTTTCTTTGTCACATTTTCAATTAGTTCTATTCTGCCGATGTTGTACTTCAACTCGTATTCTTTATTGTTAATCTGAATCATGTGAGCCTCCTATATCAGCCTGCGGCTTTCGCCGTAACTGTTGCGATACCAGCTTTCAGCGCTTTTCCTGAGGAATCCGCTTCAATAATCATAATCTGATTTCCGGTGACCGCCGCAATTTCGTCCGTGCCGTTCCAGGCCGTCAGGCTAACGGCTTCTCCATACGCCGGATATGGTAGCGGGGCCTCTCCGGTTTTATAGTAATATTTATTTTCCGGTGATTTTGCGGGATTTACATATACAGCTGTATCCCCGCTTTCAGCGCCTGCAACGGAAACAACCGTCAAAGGACCTAACGCGGCGGTTCCGTCCGGCATTGTGTCCGGTGTTACCGGGTCAGCGGATAAGTCAACCAATGCCCCCATGCCCTCCAGTGTTAAGCTGTAAGTCATAGCGTCGTCATAGGGCGCTTCCAGCGGATAATCAGTGATCACCGCAAGGCCGCCAAACATTCCCTTTTTGGTTTTTCCGTTAATTACCTTTATGCAAACAGGATCTCCGTTCTCAAATGCCTGGGAAAGCACTGTATGGCTTTCATCATTCGGCACATAAAGGCCATCATTATCAATCGACCACTCTTTAGACCCGGCAAGCTTCGATTTCCATCCTCCCTGGGTATCTTTAGAAGTAACCTCGATAGAATCCGCAGAACGGTTAATGGTCAACCCCTGTTGTCCGCTGATCGCGAGCAAAGAAGATCCGTCCGCATTAAAAACCGCCAGCAAAATATCCTTGCCGGCTACCGCTTTTGCCGCAGAGCTTGTGAAATCGCAATAGTTGTTGCTGTCAAACGCAAATAACTGTAATTGAAACATAAATTAATCCTCCCTACATTTTGCATTTAAAACCGTAGCACACCATAAAATCAAAGGTTACAACAGCGTGTTTTTCTCCGGTTTCATCTGTCTGGATAGTTTGTACTCCGCCGTCCGTCTGCATTATCAATTCGAAAGGCTCTGGAAGAACGATATTTTCTGTTAAAGCCTCTTGAAGCTGTTCGATCATTGTATAGACCCCAACAGAAGAATTTCCTTTCTCGGCAATCGCGTGAACCCAAACTGTAAAATTATCCCGAAACATTGTTTTAGTGTTGGCGGGTGTAGTGTTAATAACCTCCGCAAAATAAAACGGGCTGGGCGCGTTCACCGGAACAGCGTCATAGCATTTCAACTTGGTACGCGTCTGTATTTTATCCTGTATAGAGGCAATAAGAGTAGTTAGCCCAATTCTTTGGTAAGCCATCATTGTTCCTTTCTAATCGCATCTAAAAGGTCTTTTTTATAAATCTTCCGTTGTGTCTCTACATTACGCTGTAAAAACCTTTGGCCGGGTACAAAGCCGCCGTTTACGGTTCTATGTCCGTATTCCACATGCGGGCCGTATTCCTTGGTATACCCGACTTCTTCTCCAGAACTGCTTGATGATTGTCTGAGTTCTCCATGCGGCCCTTTTGGCCTGGTTTTTTCTGTGGATACCGGGGTTCCTCCAGACTGCCTTGCCCGGTTCAGCATCTGCGCTGTCTGCTTTTTTCTTACAGCTTCCCAACGAACAGAATTAAGCTGATTCAGCCTGTTTTCAAGCTCCTCTACCCCTTCCAAAGCGATTTTGAATCCCGCCATATCATCACTCCTTATATACCTTAACCTGTATGACGGTATATCTTGGCGCAAGGTCGATCTTTTGAATGATTTCCTGACGGACACCGTCAATAACTGCGTGAGAACACTCAGGAAAATCCGAAAATAAAACCGGAATCGCAAAGCGCTGTTCGTTCCGGGTAACTTCTCTGCCTTCTAAAGAGATCTGTTCGTCTGTCCACGGAGTAAACCGGCATACCGTCTTTTTTACTGTGCTCCACTTCCCCCCGGTTTGGTTTCCCAAGACGTCTTCGGTTTGACCCTCTTTGATTTGCAGGTCGCAGGATTTCCAAATCATAAAAAATGCACCGCCTTGTTATTTCCGTCTGTATCGTCGCGGTTATTCTTCCAGTCGGATATTTCTCTATCGTATTCTGAAAGAATATCCTCCACAAAAGAGGTTGACAGATTGGCTGCGCTTTCGGAAGAGATACCTTCGTAATAAGTACGCCGGACCATTTTTATTACCGCGTCCACGCAGACAGAATCGAAAGCGGCTGGAAGCGTTTCGGCTCCCAACCGCAAACAAAGCCTGTCCATTATGGTTTGGATATACTCGTTCAACAGTTCATCAGAAACATTTGGATCGGTAATTCGAATCCTTACCCTTTGAAGTATATCCATAATTGATCTTCTCCATTAATCTCCTGCGTTTACAACAACCGTATTGCTTCCGGACGCAACCGCTTTATAATACTGATCCGCTTCTACGACGGTAAGCACCTGTCCGGTCGTTGCCGCAATGTCCGCGCCTTCCGTGAAATTAGGCCAGTTCCGCACATTCTGCCCATAGCTCACTGAAGCAGCGGCGCTCCCGAGACGGTACTTCAAAACGTTACCTGCCGTTCCGTCTTCCCCGGACAACGTGGCCTTTGTGGTTCCCACCGCTGAACCCGCAGAAGGAGTGACGGTCAAGGTTTTTAATTCAGGAGCATCGGAAACAGTAACAACCGCAATAGCGTTTAAATATTCCGCGAACAGCACAAATCCCATAAGAGCGTAGGATTCAGACTGTGCTCTCTCATAGTTGCCTTCAGTATGGAATCCAATATACGGCACCTGTGCATCGGTTGTATAGGAAAGCCCAGCTTGCGTAAACTCGGAATCACCCGGATCAACATAATAGGGAATGATATTGTTAACCGGGGTTGCGATTACGCGGCCCTGGGGAATTTCAGAGGAGAAAAACAGAATATCCGCGCCCAGGAAGTTTTCCACATAGTCCATACCGAAAACATTCTGTACGGTAATCTGCGCGCCGCCCAGGTATTTATAAACGTCCAGGGTATTAGCGAACACAGCAACGCTGGTAGCCGTTCTATGCATCTTCTTAAAAGCGTCCTTTACTCTGCCGATCGACATAGCGATCGCCATTTGAAAGGTGGTTTCCTCACTGGTGAGCTGACCAGTCAAGAGAAAGTTATAAAACTTCGCCAATACTTCGTCCTGAAGCTGTACTTTGAACTCCTCATCGGTCATGCCGACAGCAGTTTCAAGACCATATCTGGCAATCGCCTCAGCCGTTACGGCCTTTCTGTATTTTTGAAGTTCAATCGTGGAAAATTCAATGGGTTCCACCTCATACTGAGACAGAGGAATAATATCGCCCTCGGCCACTGAACCGTTTTGTAATTCTCCGGTGGCTCTTTTCGCTACCAGTTGCGTTCCATTCGCTTTTCTAATTGGCCGGGCGATTCCCATTACTTCGGTGAGGGCCGTAATGTTTCGGCCGAATGAGGTCACAAAATCAACTTCCCTAGGGTTAATGGAAAATTGCTGAGTGGTAATAGTATTAGGTTCAGCCGCAAACAACTGTAAATTAAATTTCTTCATCTTATTTACCTCCGTATAAATAATTCTGGATTCTCCGCCATTAATCGGCGTCTTTCATTTGTGTCTTTAACGTTTAGAATCTGCTCTTTGGTAATCTCAGACGGTTTTCCCGCAGCCTTGGGCGTTGTCCCTCTTAAAGCGTCCTTAACTGCGGCCTGCACCGCTTCTTTAAAAGTTTTCGCGAAGGCTTCTACCGCTGTTTTTGTTTGCTCAGCGTCTTCGGAAACCAAATTAAAAATCACCTCGTCAGGCAAATTGATTTCCTCGTCGGCAAGCATTTTTCTGGCAGTTTTCGCCATATCTGAAACAGCATTTTGCCGTTTTAGATCATTCAGCTCTTTTTCCAGCTGTCTGGCTCGATATTCCGCTTTTTCTTCTCGGGTCATTTGCGCCAGTTTTTCAGCTTCCGATACCTTATCATCGGTTACCGTCTGCCACTTTCTTTGAGCGTTGCTGACAGCTGTTTGGATAGCTTTCTGTACCCTGCGGTCAAACTCCGCCTGATTACCCGGATCTTTTAAAAAATCATCAAAAGAAATGGTATCATTTTCCTGCGATGCTGTTTGTGCTTCCGAGCCGCTGGCGTTGCTTTCCGCCCCATCAGCTTCTCCCTCAGCAAAAAGCTGCAATTTAAAAAAATCTTTTTGAACCATATATTCCTTTCCGCCCCAGCTCGTCCAATGTCCGAGCCATTGCATAGTTTAACGTCGTTTCGGACTAAATTTTATTTACATATTCCGGAAATTCTCCGGAAATTTGAGACACGCCAATAAAAAAGGAATCTACCAGAAGCTTTCCGGCTTCCGATAAATTCCCATAGCTTACGCTTACATTACCTGGCTGTATATTCGTTTGTATCCTGTCTGTGGTAAGCTTTTCCATTGATTCAATTAATGTCTGAAACAACGCGGTAACTCCGGCGCAAACAATATCCTGGCCTTCGGGAGCGTACTCCGCATGCCCATGAATAGCAAATCCGTTACCGTTTCGTGTGATCGTTATCATTTCTTTTTCGTTCCCTTCTAGGAGCTCTGCTGCCAATCAGAGCCAATGCTACGATAGTAGCGCAGATAATTAAAATGTTAATCGTGACTACAGGCATTTCTATTCCCCTCCTCTCAAAAAATTTACCGCCTTTTCAACGTCCGGCATTCCCACATAATCCACTATCTTTTCTCCGTCTGTCAAAATCGCCGTGGGCAATCGGTTTACTCCGTATCGATCCGCGCAAGTCGGATTTTCCTGGACATTTATCATTTCAACTTGGATAGGGTCTGCCTGCTCTAAAACAGGATTCATAAATTCCCGTTCGAAAAATTTACAAGGCGAACACCAAGGAGCATAAAAAAACAACAGCTTTCTCATGTTTCATCAAGCCCCTCATTTTCCGCAATTTCTTCCGCTTTTTGCACGATAGAATCCGCGTTCGCCATTACGCTGTCAAGGATAGCGTCAGCCTGTATATTGGCTGGCAAAAACGCCGTTTCCGGCAATTAGGCTGGCCGGATC